>Ga0209604_1000076_pt1 | contig 88225 bp, 70 predicted proteins | sample AD_UKC097_MetaG_FD_184405 | JGI IMG/M metagenome (GOLD analysis project Ga0209604, IMG submission 184405) | Active sludge microbial communities of municipal wastewater-treating anaerobic digesters from USA - AD_UKC097_MetaG (SPAdes) (version 2) | ecosystem: Engineered > Bioreactor > Anaerobic >...
ACCTCGAGCTGGCCTACGGCCTGCGGACGGAGCCCGGCTCCCGGCGCATCGACGCCACGCACGAGCTGGACCGGGCGATCGAGTCGCTCGACCCGTCGTTCTCGCCCCGTCTCCCCGTCGCCGCGAACCTGGGTGAGGGGCTCGGGAAGGTCATCGACCAGCTCCTCTCCCACGTCTACCCGGGACACCCGCTCTTCGAGGAGGAGCTGAAGCCCGCGCTCGTCCGAAAGGTGGCGGAGGAGGTCCGACGGGCGGCGGACGCCGTGGACGGCCGGATCGACGTGGAGAAGCCGCTGCGCGACGCGATGCGGAAGGTGGCGATGCCTCTCGAGCTCGGCACGATGCACGAGTCGGCGTTCGTCCTCGGCCGCACCTGGGCGAACCACTTCGAGCGGCGGATCGGCGAGCAGCCGGGCGAGCTGACCGTGGCGATGCTCCGGAAGTGGATCGACGAGCCGAAGCCGAAGGGGTTGCCGAGGGAGATCCAGGACCTGGTCATCCTGGTCTTCGCAGATCAATCGCAGCGGACCTTCTTCCTGAGCGGCGCGCCGTTCAAGGTGGACGTCGGCACGATTCGCGACGAGCTCGTCCTTCGCTCGCAGCAGCTGCCACCGGAGGACACCTGGCGCAGGGCCTCCGAGCGGGCGAACGTCGTCTTCGGCTGGGCCGGCGGGAGCCACCGGACGGCCACGAACGTCGCGAGCCTGATCGAGGCGCTCCGGAAGCGGGAGGGCGAGCTTAGAGAGGCGGCCCGGACGCTCCGGGACGTCCTCCTCGGGAGGCTGCAGACGCGTGGGATCCCGGAGGCCGAGTCGTCCCGCTTCGCCACGGCCCGGGCTGCCGTCGACCTCCTCGAGGCGGTGCGCAAGGCCCCGGAGATGCAGATGTGCGAGGCCTTTGCCGGAATGCCGGTCCCGGCCTCCGAGCAGGCCCTCGCGCGCTCGCTGAGCTCGGCGGCCGACGTCGCCCGCGCTCTGGGGGACACGCGGTGGGAAACCCTCGACCAGGCGCTGCAACTGTCGGGGAGATTCCTGGTCGCCGCGGAAGCGCTCTCGTCCGAAGTGGACGAGGCGCTCCGGAAGGACGAGCTCGCCGTCGGCCTGCGGAACGTCCTCGCGACTGCGGAGAAGCGCGCGCTGAAGCTGACCGGCGACTACCTCGCTTCGACGAGACTGGCACCGGAACCGAAGGAGCCACCGCTCTCGCCACCTCCTCCCGAGGTCGAGCGGACCGGCTCCCGCGTCGTCGTCGAGGAAGACTCGCGCGAGGTCGGCGATGCCGCCTCCGCGCGCCGCCTCTTCGGCGAGCTGGAGACGAAGCTGTCGAAGCAGCCGGGTACCCGGCTCACGCTGCGGTGGACGATCGAGCGGGAGGGCGGGAAGCGTTGACGTCTCTCCCGACCCCGACGCACGTCGCGCGGCTCGTGTCGAGCGTGAGGAAGAAGCTCCCGGCCGCGCGGAGCATCGGGGTCCGGTATGAGGGACGCTGGAAAGGGCCCGAGACCCTCGAAGTCGGAGACGGCCCCGCGCGCGTCGCGTGGTGCCCGTCTGCGCTTTCCGCGCGGGAGGCGCTGTCCACGTCCTGCCGGGACGAGACCCTCGTCCTCCTGACCGACCGGACCCCGGCCGATCTGGGCGCCGACGTCCTGGCCCGGCTCGCGAAGGGAAAGCTCTTCTCGGTGGTCCCGTGGGAGATCCTCCAGGACCTCTTCGGGGCCGGAGGGCTGGACCGCCGGCTCCTGCACGAGCGCTGGATGGCGGACGCACTGCTCGAAGCCGCGCCTCCGGAGGGCTTCCCGCCCTCGCCGACCGGGTTCCTCGACGCGGACACGGCCTGGGGCGCCTACCTCACGAGGGGCCTCGGGTTCGCGTCGGGCGCGCCCGACGCGCGGGGCCTCGTCGAGTGGGCTTCGGACGCCGGGTGCGTCGCCCGCTTTCGGTCGGCTTCATCCAACGCGCGTGCCGCCGTGGGGCGGCGGCTGGCGGAGACGATCGGGCCACTGGCGACTCCGGTGCTCCTCGCCGCGGAATCGGCGGCGTACCCGGCCGACGCCCTGACGATCGGGCTCGTCTGTCGGGTCCTCTTCCACGCTGAGGTGCGCACATCCTCCGGGCTCCGGTCCGCGGCCGTGCGCCTCGAGCCGATGCTCGGGGGGACGTCCCTTTCGCCCGAGATCGGAGCGCGATGGGCCGACGAAGCGGAGGCGCTGCTCTCCGCGCGGTGGAAGGACCTCCCGCCAGGCGTTCGCTTCGCAACGTGGAAGGCCGCGCTGGACCGTGCGGACGCGCTCCTTGCGGCTCTCAAGGGGCAGGCCGGGGCCTTCCTGAGCGACTTCCTCCCGTCGTCTCTCGAGCAGCGGCTCCGCCGGGCGGGTGCAGCCCTCTCGGCCGGCCTCTCTTCCGGCCGATTCGACCTGGCCGAGATGGAGCGGTTGCGGACGGACGTGGCGAGACATCTCCTCGCCGGCCAGAACCCCGAGAGGGCAGACGCGGTGGACGCCGCCTACCGCCTCGTGCGCTGGATCGACGGGCAGAGAGGGAGACAGCGGGCTTCGACCTTCTTCGGCCTCTGCCGGGAGTTCGTCGACTCGAGCAGCTACGTCGACGCGGCGCGCGAGCGGCTGTCGATCGCCGAGAGCGTCGGCGATCTGGCGAGCGCGTACCGCGCCCTCCTCTCCCGTCTCGCCGAGCTGCGCGAGGACGAGAATCGAGCGTTCGGGGCCGAGCTCGCGAGGTGGTGCTCGGCGCCCGGGTCGTCGGCCTCGGAGATTCCGGTCGAGGAGGTCCTCCGGCGCGTCGTCGCGCCGATCGCGCAGGGACGACCCGTCCTCCTCGTGGTCCTGGACGGGATGAGCTACGGTGTCTTCCGCGCGCTCTCACCGGACCTCGTCGGGACGGGCTGGAAGGAGCTGGCCCCCGAGGCGGTCGGGCGACGGCTGTCGGCCCTGTCGGCCGTTCCTTCGATCACGGAGGTGTCGCGGGCGAGTCTCCTCTGCGGGGCGCTCGCGACGGGCGGGAGCGCCGAAGAGAAGGCCGGCTTCTCGAAACAGTCGGACCTGCTCGCAGCCTGCCGGGCGAAGCGGCCTCCCCTCCTCTTCCACAAGGCCGATCTCGCGGGGCCCGGCGGCGCGGGGGTCTCGCCTCGCGTCCTCGAGGCCGTGGAGGCTTCGGAGAACCGTGTCGTCGCGGCCGTCCTCAACGCCGTGGACGACCACCTCCTCAAGGGCGACCAGCTCAACGTGCGCTGGTCGCTCGCGACGCTCCAGCCGCTTCGCGCCCTGCTCGACGCCGCGAGCGCCGCGTCGCGGGTCGTGATCCTTACTGCGGATCACGGTCACGTCGTGGAGCGCGAGCTGGCCGCGCGCCCGTCTCCGGACTCGGGGGAACGGTACCGCCCGCCCACGACTCCGCCTCTCGACGACGAGGTCGTCATCGAGGGACCTCGCGTTCCGACGGCATACGGCGGGAAGGTCGTCGTCCCGTGGAGCGAGCGGGTCCGTTACGGGCAGAAGAAGAACGGGTACCACGGCGGGGCGACGCCGCAGGAGATGGTCGTTCCGCTGGCCGTCTGGGTCGCGACCGAAGAGCGACCCGCGGGTTGGGAGCACCTCGGCCCCGACCTGCCGACCTGGTGGGAGCCGGAGGCGGCCGCCTCTGCCCCGGCGCCCGCGGTGCCGAAGAGGGCGGCCGCACCGAAGGGAGCCGCGACGGAGCAGCTCGAGCTGCCGGTCGCCGAGGACGACTCGATCGCGCGGCTCCTCGCGTCGGCGGCGTACGCGGACCAGAAGAGCCTGCACGGACGGCTCCAGGGCGCAGACGAGAACGTCCGGGCGTTCCTCGAGGCGTTGGAGAGCTTCGGCGGCCAGGCGACGAAGACGGCCCTCGCCCGGAAGATGGACCTTCCCGCGTTCCGGTTCGCAGCGCTCCTGCCAGCCGTCCGACGGCTCCTGAACGTCGACGGATACCCGGTCCTCGCGGTGGACGACGCCTCCGGCACCGTCACACTGAACCGTGGCCTCCTCGAGGCCCAGTTCGACGTTCGCTGACGAAATGGAGAACGACACGTGATCAGCCCGCAGCGACGCGCCGACCTCCTCGACGCTCTCCGGCGGGGGACGGTCCCGCGTAACGGCCTGGAGCTCCTCGCCGTCGGTCTCGGCCGCTTCGAGAGCGTCCTCGAGGAGGAGCTCTCGCGGGTCCGCGCCGGAGGGAGCGGGTTCAAGGCCGTGCGGGGCGAGTACGGGAGCGGCAAGACGTTCTTCGGCCGCTGGCTGCAGGAGAGGGCTCGAAAGCTCGGCTTCGCGACGAGCGAGGTGCAGGTCTCGGAAACGGAGACCCCGCTTCACCAGCTCGGCACGGTCTACCGGCGGCTCGTCGAGCGCCTCGCCACCGACGACGTTCCCGAAGCCGCGTTCCGTTCGGTGATCGACGGGTGGTTCTTCGCGCTGGAGCAGGACGTGCTCGCCGAAGGTTTGCTGAAGCCGGGCGACCACGAGGGGCTTCTCGAGGCGACGGCGGGGCTCATGGAGAAGCGGCTCTCCGCCATCGGCCGTTCTGCTCCGGCGTTCGCGGCGGCGCTTCGGGCCTATCGCCGGGCCCTCGCCGACGGCGAGACGGAGATGGCCGAGGGGCTCGTCGCTTGGCTCGCGGGCCAGCCGAACGTCGCCGCGAAGGTGAAGCGCTACGCTTTCGTGAAGGGCGAGGTCGACCACTTCACGGCGATGGGGTTCCTGCAGGGCCTCCTCGTCGTACTGCGCGATTCGGGCTTCTCGGGGCTCGTCTTCGTACTCGACGAGGTGGAGACGCTCCAGCGGATGCGCGGCGACGTGCGCGACAAGGCGCTCAACGCCCTCCGGCAGCTCGTCGACGAGGTGGACGGCGGGCGCTATCCGGGTCTCTACCTCGCCGTGACGGGAACGCCCGCCTTCTACGACGGGCCGATGGGGGCCCACCGGCTCGCGCCGCTCGCCCAGCGCCTCCACGTCGACTTCTCGGGAGAGGCGAGGTTCGACAACCCCCGCGCCGTGCAGATCCGGCTGCAGGGCTTCTCCCGCCCTCTCCTCGAGGAGGTCGGGCGGAAGGTGCGCGATCTGTACGCGGACGGAGCGGCCGACGAGGCGCGCGTGAGAGCGCTGGCCGACGACGGTTACCTCGCGTCGCTCGCCGCCGCCGTCACGGGCGAGCTCGGAGGGAGGGTTGGCGTCGTCCCGCGGATCTTCCTGAAGAAGCTCGTCGCCGAGGTCCTCGACCGGGTCGACCAGTTCCACGACTTCGACCCGCGCAGGGACTACCGGCTGACGCTCGCCGAGGCCGAGCTGACCCGCCAGGAGCGGAGCGCCCGCGCCGCCCGCGACCCGGACGAGATCGAGCTCCCCGCGTGACGGAGCCGTTCGAGCGGCTGCACCCGGCCGTCCAGCACCACGTCGTCAACTCCCTCGGCTGGGCGAGCCTCCGGCCGTTGCAGAGCCTCTCCATCGAGCCCGTTCTGGCGGGCGACCACGCGCTCCTCCTCGCACCGACGGCGCAGGGGAAGACCGAGGCGGCGTTCCTTCCGCTGCTTTCGCGAATGCTGACGGAGGAGTGGAGGGGGCTCTCCGTCCTCTACGTCTGCCCGCTCCGCGCCCTTCTGAACAACCTCCATCCCCGGCTCGAGCGTTACGCGGGGTTCATCGGGAGGAGAGCCGGGCTCTGGCACGGGGACGTCGCCGATTCCGTCCGGCGGCGGATCCTCGCCGACCCGCCGGACGTCCTCCTCACGACTCCCGAGTCGATCGAGGTGATGCTCACGTCGCGCAGGGTCGACCGGCCGTGGCTCTTCGGGAATCTCCGAGCCGTCGTCATCGACGAGCTGCACGCCTTTGCGGGAGACGATCGGGGGTGGCACCTCCTGTCGGTCCTCGAGCGGGTGGCGCGCTTCGCGGGGCGGGACGTGCAGCGGGTCGGGTTATCGGCCACGATCGGGAACCCCGAAGCTCTCCTCGAGTGGCTGGCGGGCTCGAGCGGCGGATCGCGCCGGGTCGTCGCGGCGCCCCAGGGCCCGGCCGCCGACGCCGACGTCCGAGTCGACCACGTGGGCAGCATCGAGAACGCGGCCCACGTCATCTCGAGGCTCCACCCCGACGAGAAGCGGCTCGTCTTCTGCGACAGCCGCTCCCGGGTCGAGGACCTGACCTACGCCCTCCGCGAGGCCGGCGTCGAGGCCTGGGCCTCGCACAGCTCGCTCTCGGCGGTCGAGAGGCGCCAGGCCGAGGCGAGGTTCGCCGAAGGGGGAAGCTCGGTCATCGTCGCCACGAGCACCCTCGAGCTGGGAATCGACATCGGCGACCTCGACCGCGTGATCCAGGTCGACGCGCCCGGGACCGTCTCCTCCTTCCTCCAGCGGATGGGGCGCACCGGGAGGCGCAACGGGACGCGCCGGAACTACCTCTTCCTGACCACGAGCCGCGACTCGCATCTGCTCGCTTGCGGCCTCGTGAAGCTGTGGGCGAGAGGCTTCGTCGAACCGGTCGTCCCTCCGCCGTCGCCGGTCCACATCCTCGCCCAGCAGATCCTCGCCCTGACGCTCCAAAACGGGGGACTGGCGCGCGGGGGATGGCGCGAGTGGGTCGAGGGGATGCCCGGATTCCGGGCGCTGGCGGATCCGAACTACACGATTCTGGACCTGACCCCACGATCTCCAGTCTGCTCGGCGGGGGAGCGGGTCGAGGGGCATCTCGTGGAGACGGGGTTCCTGTTCGACGACGAGGGAGTCCTGTCGTTCGGCCCCGAGAGCGAGGCGAGCTTCGGCGGACGGAGGTTCCTCGAGCTCCTGTCCGTCTTCTCGTCGGATCCGCTGTTCTCCGTGAGATACGGGTCGGAGGACGTCGGGCGGGTCGACCCGGCGACGTTCCAGCTCGCCCGCGAGCGGGCGGCCGTGCTCCTCCTCGGCGGACGGCCCTGGCGTGTCACCGGGCTCGACTGGAAGGAGCGGATCGCGTACGTGGAGCCCGCACAGGAGGCAGGACGTTCCCTCTGGCTCGGCTCGGGCGCTCCCCTCTCCTTCGCCGTCTGCCAGGCGGTTCGCGACGTCCTCGTCGATCCGTCCTCGGTCCCCGGCCTCACGAGACGCGGCACGGAAGCACTGAGGAGCGCCGTCGACTTCTTCCCCGCCCTCGCGTCGGAAGTGACGACGCTCGTGCAGGAGGCGCCTGAGAAGGTCCGGTGGTGGACGTTTGCCGGCCTCCGCGCGAATGCCACCCTCACCGAGCGCCTCGCCGAACAGGGCCTGAGCGTCACCTCACGGGACAACTTCGGGATCACGCTGCGCGAGGGGAGCACCGCCGCCGTTTCTCTCGCGCTCGAGAAGCTGCGGCCGACGTCTGTCGATCCCGCCCCGGCATCCCTCGTCGCGGAGGCTCTCGACGGGCTCAAGTTCGCGGAGTGCGTGCCGAAAGACCTCGCGATGGCGATGCTCCGCGCGAGGCTGGCGGACCCAGACGGATTCCGCGACACCGTGGGGCGACCGTCGTCCGCGGTCGCCGCGTCATCGGCAGAATCGCCGGTCGACCCCGTACCCCCCTACTCGATCCCGTAGTCGACCTCGGTCCGCCGCACCTTCCAGGCCGCGAACGCGAGGAGCGCCGCGGTGAAGAGGAGCGGGACGGGGACTGAGACCCAGACGGGGAGCGGGTCGCCGAGGATCGCGAGGAAGCTCTCGGGGACCCGGACCGGAGTCAGCGAGAGGAGGTAGTGGATCAGGCCGAGCCGCTTGAGCCCTTCGGGGAGGAGGAAGTTCAGGTGCTCCCATCCCCAGAAGGCGAGCGCCGGGAAGGCCGGGTTCTTCACCCACTGCCCGAACGCGAGGAAGAGGGCGCCGTAGGCCGCGCAGGCGAGGGCCGCCACGAGGACGTAGGCGACGAGACGCTCCGCCCCGCCGGAGCCGAGATGCGCGGCGAGCGCGGGGCGTCCCCCGTCCGAGAGGAGGGCGACGTACGTGACCGCGGAGCCGACGCCGAAGAGCGTCGCGGTCGCCGCGAGCGCGGCGAGGTACTTCCCGAGGAGGAGGACCTCCCGCCTCACGGGCGCGAGGAGGAGGTGGTGAAGCGTCTTGCCGATCTGCTCGCCCCGGACGAGGCCGCCGAACGTGAAGAGGCAGCCGAAGTAGAGCGTCCCCTGGAGGACGAGGTTCTGGAAGATGAACCCGAACGAGCGCTCGGCGCGCGCCGCCGGAAGCGGGTCGTGGCGCGCGAAGAGGCCGACGACGGCGAGCAGGACGGGCGCCAGGGCGAAGAAGAGCGTCGCCTTCCCCTCCCGGCCGCGGAAGAGGCGCCTCAGCTCGAGGCGGACGACGGCGCCGAGCTGGCGGAGGCGGGCGTCGCGCCGAAGACGGGCTTCGCCGGCCGCCCCGGCGGCTTCGTGGGATGCACGCGTGGCGATCTCCGGCCGGCTCCCGCTCACGCCCCCTCCCCTCCCTCGATCAGGTAGCGGTAGACCGCCTTCACGTCGTCGTCGGCCGGCGTCACCGTCTCGATCTCGAGACCGTCCGTGAGAACGACGTCGTTCAGGGCGAGGAAGAAGCGTTCGGGCGTCCGCGTCCGGGCGAGGAGGCCGCGGTCGTCTTCGTGGAGCTCGACCTCGGTCGCGAGACCCTCGGCGAAGAGGCGCGAAGCGAGGGCGCCGGGGCGGTCGCACCGGACGAGGACCTGCATCGGCCGCTCGACGACCTCCTCGCGGAGGCCGTGCGACTCCCCTTCCGCCACGACGTAGCCCGACTTCACGAGGACGACGCGGTCGGCGAGGAGGTCGACCTCGTGAAGGATGTGGCTCGAGACGACGACGTGCTTCCCCTCGGCGGCGAGGCTCCGGAAGAGCTCGAGGACCTCGGCCCGGGCCATCGGGTCGAGGCCGTTCAGCGGCTCGTCGAGGAGGAGGACGCGCGGGTCGGGCGCGATGGCGGCGGCGAGGCGGAGACGCTGCTTCATCCCCTTGCTGTAGCCGGCCACCTTCCGCCCCGCCGCGTCGACGAGGCCGACGCGCTCGAGCGCCTTCCCGGCGAGCGCGCGCGCTGCGGACCGTCCTTCGCCGCGGAGGGAGAGGACCCCTTCGAGGAAGCTCCACCCGGTCGCCCCTGCCGGGAACGCTTCGAAGCAGGTGCAGTATCCGCAGACCGAGAAGAGACGCTCGGGGTCGTCCGGCGGGACGCCGAGGACGCTCACGCGGCCGCGCGTCGGCCGGATGAGGCCCGTCGCGAGGTTCATGAGGGTCGTCTTGCCCGACCCGTTCGGGCCGACGAGGCCGGTGATGCCGGGCGGGATCGCGAGCGTCACCCGGTCGACGCCGAGGACCTCGCCGTAGAACTTCGAGACCTCCTCGAAGAGGACGAGGTCGGCCGCCGAATACGAGGAGGAGCTGACCGGGGCGGCCTCGTCACCGGGCTGGGGGGTCCTCGGGGCGGCGGACGGCGCCCCCCAGGCCAGCTCGGCGCCGGTCACCGGACCACCTCGAAGGCGCGGAGCTTCCTCCGGAGGAGGAGGAGGGAGAGAGCGGTCGCCGTCAGGAGGCTCGCCCACGCGCCGCCGAGCGGGATCCCGGCCCTCACCGGGATGCCGAAGAGCCCCTCGAGGACGCGGCCCCACGCGAGGCCGAGGTTCAGGACGCCGCCCCACTCGACGTCCAGGATCCCATTCAGCGCCTGGCCGAAGACGGCCGGGACGATGCCGAGGCCGATGAGGAGGCCGCGCGCCACGGCGCGGTTCCGCACCCAGGCCGAGACGGCCATCGAGGCGAGCGAGAGGAAGAGGACGAGGAGCAGCGAGCCGAGGAGGATCGACCCGGCGATTCCGGCGTGCTCGGCGATCCAGGCGCCTTCGGCGAGCGAGGCCTGGAGGACGAAGACGACGAGGAGCGGCACCCAGGTGATCGCCGAGAGGAGGGCCGCGAGGACGAGGAGCTTGCCGAGGACGTACTGCCACCGCGAGAGGGGGCGCGAGAAGTAGAGCGGGAGCGCCCCGTTCACGAGGTCGGGCGAGACGAGCGACGGCCCGACGAAGAGCGTCAGCGCGAAGGCGAAGTACGACTGCGTCACGAGGAGCCAGCCGAAGAACTTCTCGTCGATCGGGAGGGGGATCCCTCCCGCGAGCGGCGTGTTCGCGAGCGCAGCGATGTTGTGCTTCAGCCAGACGAGGACGAGGGCGCCGACCGGCGCGAGGAACGAGGCGGTGAAGGCGCCCGTGACGAGCTTCGCCTGGAACGCCTCCTTCCAGGCGTAGCGCGGCAGGACGAGGAGCCGGGTGAGCGTCGAGGTCGGAGTCCCCTCGAACGGGCGGAAGCGGCGCGCTCGGACCGTCATCCGCCGTTCTCCATGGCGCGGAGGAAGATCTCCTCGAGCGAGTCGCGCTGGTAGGCGAGGTGGCGGAGCTGGACCCCCTTCTCCCCGGCGAGTCGGAAGAGCTCGCGGGGCCCGACGCCTTCGGGGAGGACGACCTTCAGCCTCCGGCGGATTCCGGGCGCCACGGTGCAGCCGAGCGACGCGAGCGCCTCGGCGAAGTCGCCGTTCCCGCCCGCGGCCTCGAGCTCGACGAGGCGTCGGTTCGCACGTCGCTCGGCCTCGAGGTCGCAGAGCGCCGCGATCTTCCCGTCCTTCAGGATGAGGACCTCGTCGCAGCATTCCTCGACGTCCCGGAGGAGGTGGGAGGAGAGGACGACGCGGATCTCGCCCGCCTCGCGGATCTCCTTGACGAGCCGGATCATCCGCTGCCGCGCCGGCGGGTCGAGGCCGTTCGTCGGCTCGTCGAGGAAGAGGACGCGCGGGCCGTGCGCGATCGCCTGGGCGAGCTTGGCGAGCTGCTTCATCCCGAGCGAGTAGGTCTCGAGGTTCCGGTAGCGGACTTCGCCGAGGCCGACCGAGAAGAGCGCCTCGTGGGCCCGCTCGAGCGCCTCCGCGCGCGGGAGGCCCGAGAGCTCCGCGAACATCGCGACATAGCGGACGCCCGAGATCCCGGCGACGAAGGCGTCGTTCTCGGGCATGTAGCCGACCGTCCGGCGCACCTCGCGGCTCTCCTTCACGACGTCGAGGCCCGCGAGGCGGGCCGTCCCGGACGACGGGCGGAAGAAGCCGAGGAGGGTGTGGAGGAGCGTCGTCTTCCCCGCGCCGTTCGGCCCGAGGAGGCCGATGGCCCGGCCGGCGAGCGTGCCCCGGAGATCCCGGAGCACGTCCCGCCGGCCGAGCCGCACGGAAAGGCCGTCGAGCTCGAGGAACGCGGTCACCGGCCTCCGCTCGCGGGGGCGTCCAGGGCAGCCCCGGCCGCGACGAGGGAGCCGAGCTCGGTCAGGCCGGCGCCCGAGGAGCCGAAGACGACGCGCGTCGGCTCGGCCCAGGCCCAGGCGAGCGAGGCGCCGGAGCCCGAGAGCCCGGAGGCGGCCGACCCGGGCGCGGCCCCGACGGCGTTCGCGAGCGCGCCGAGCGCGCCGCCGACGTCCTGGAAGGCGAGCATCGAGAAGTCGAGCGGGCCGTCCTTCGGGAGGAGCGAGACGAGCTTCGGCGCCGTCAGGAGCGTGTCACCCGTCGCGTGCGCCTCGGCGGCGCGGACGAGGAGCGCCTTCTCCGGGGCGACGACGAGGTAGCCGTCCACGAACGCGTACTGTAGACGAGAGGGAGCCGTGCCGGTCACGAGGGAGTGGATCGTGAGGCCCGAGACGCTCTCCGTCGCGAGCGAGACGCCCGGCTTCCCCGTCTTCCGCGCCTCGGCGTCGGCGAGCGAGACGAGCTTGACGATCGTCGCCTGGAGGCGCGCGGGGTCGTAGACCTCGACGACGAGCTTCAGCGCGGGGGTCGGGAGGAGCGGCCCGTCGACCGCGAAGGCGGCGTCCCCGCCGATCGCGGCGGCGAGGTCGTCCCGCAGCCGGAAGCCGAGCTTCGTCTCCGCCTCCGCGAGCTTCACCGGGAAGTCGGGCTGGCCTGCCGTCAGCATCGCGAAGAGGTCGTCGACGAGGAGGGCCGGCTCCTTCGTCACGACGGCGATCGCGCCCGTCGCGCTGGAGGAGACGAAGGAGAGGGCACCCATCGGGGCGGGAGGCGCAATCCACGCCGCCATCCCGCGGCGCTCCGCGCCGAAGGTGAGCGCCGCGCGGCCGGTCGAGACGCCCGAGGCGGAGCGCCGCTCCACGATCAGGTGCTCGACGTCGGCGAGACCGCTCATCCGGAGGAAAGCGCCGCTCTCCGGGTTCGCCCCGGACGCGGCCCGGGCGAGGAGCGCCTTCGCGTCGACGCCGACGAGGAGATCGATGCCGTCGCGGTAGGCCTCCGCGAGGCGGGCGTGGAACGCCCCGCTCCGGAAGGCTCCCGGCGCGGCGATCGCCGACTCGAGGCGCGCGAGCGCGCCGGCGTTCGGGGCCGCGACGAGGAGGTCGTCCCGGAGCCAGAGGTTGAGCGTGTCCTCGGCCGCCTCGGCCGGGCTCCCGACGATCCGGACCTTCGCGCCCGCGCCGGCGCGTGCGATCTCGGACTCGACGAACTCGCGGAAACCGGGGCGGACGACCGTCGTCAGCGCGATCGGCGCGCCGGGATGACCGGAGGCGTCCTTCGCGATCCCGACGGCGACCTCGTCGCCGAGGTAGGAGCCCCAGGTCCGGAGCGTGTCGAGGAGCTCCTTCACCTCGGCCTTCCGCTCTGCGGCCCGCGGGCCCTCGCTCCACCAGGAGGCGAGGACCGGGTTCGCCTCGAGCCGGGGAGCGAGCGCCGCGTAGAAATCGGCCACGGTGCCCGAGAGGTTCGGGAGGGCGGCGTAGAGGGCGGTGCCGTCCGGCATCGCGTCGAGGAGACGCGTCGAGGTGCGCCCCGTCCAGGAGACCGGAACCGCCGCGAGCTGATTCTGGACGCGGGCCACCTCACCCGCGAGCTCGAGGAGGGCGACGCGGTCGCGGCTCCACCCGAACTCCTCCTCGAGGGAGACCCGGGCGACGATCCCTTGCGTCGCCGCCTGGTCACCGCCGTGGAGGACCTTCTCGCCCGCGCCGTCGTCGACGTGGACCTCTCCCTCGAGGACGGAGACGCGCGTCCCCTTCGCTCCCTTCGCGACGGCGAAGACCGTCCCGGTGACGGAGACGAGCGAGTCCTCCGTCCTCACGAAGAGGTGCCCGGAGCGCTGCTTCGCCGCCTGGACGATGACGCGGCCGCGCGCGAGGGAGACGGTCGTGCCGCCCGCACCGCGCGCGATGGAGACCTGGGAACGATCGGCGAGCTCGACGCGGGATCCGTCGGCGAGGACGAGGACGGCGCCACCGGAGCGGCCCGTCCGGACCTGCTGGCCGCCCGCGAGCTCGGCGCCCGGCGCGAGGGGACGCCCCTCGGCCGGGAGGAAGAGGAGACCGTCGACGACGTCGACTCGGGCAACCGGTCCGGCGGCGGCGCGGTGGGAGACGAGCCAGAAGGTCCCGAGCGCCGCCGCGAGGACGACCGAGGCGGCGAGGGCCCAGGCGCCGTACGGCCGGCGGCGCGCCGCCGGGGCGGCGGGCGCCGCGGACGGGGTCCCCTCGCGGAGGTTCTTCAGCGCCCTCCGGCATGGGACGCAAGAGCGCGTGTGGTCTTCGACGAGGAGCGCCCGCACCGGCGAGAGGCTCCCCGCGAGGAACGCGGGAAGGAGTACCTGGAGGTCGGCGCAGCTCCGGAAGACGGCCGGCGCCTCTTCGGCGGCGGCGGGCGCGGCCGGGGCGGCCGCCTGGACGGTCGGCGCAACGCGCGCGAGCGCGGCGTCGACGGCGGCGGGATCGGGATCCTGGGTACGGACGGCCTCGACGGCCTTCTCGAAGATGTCGTCTCTCATGACGGGCCTCCCCCTTCGGCGAGGAGCTCCTTTCGGAGCTGGGTTCGGGCGCGGAAGAACTGGACGGCGACGGTCGCGGGGGACGACCCGAGCAGGTGTGCCACCTCGCGGTTCGGGAGCCCCTCGAGCGCGCGGAGGACGAAGACCTCCGCGGGGCGGGGAGCGAGCTTCCCGAGCGCGCGGCGGAGGCGGCCCCGGAGCTCGCGGGCCTCGGAGGCGGCGTCGGGAAGCGGCTCCTTCGCGAGGAACGCGTCGGCGCGCTCCTCGATCGGGACCGTTCCCGCCGCCGACCGCCGGGTCCTCACGAGGTCGAGGGCCCCGTTCACGGCCGCGCGCTGGAGGTAGCCGCGGGGCTCGGCGCCGAGCCGCTCGGCCTTCCCCGGCGAGGCGAGGCGGAGGAAGACGGTCTGGAGGACGTCCTCGGCGTCGGCCGCGCTCCCGGCGACGCGGAACGCCGTCCGGAAGACGAGGTCGCCGTACTCCCGGAAGAGCGCCTCGAGAGGTGTCGGAGGAACGGGCCGGGGAACCGGTCTCGCCGCGCTCACGGGTGCCTCCTGTCTCGGGTCATCACCCATGAAACGGACCTCCTCCCGAATCCTTAACGGACTCTTCCCCGGAGACGTTCCCCGGGTCCGGGCGCGGGCGGGGTCGATCCTAGAATGCGCCTCCCGAAGGGAGGACCCGATGAAGGTCGAGATCACCTACTGCGTGGTTTGAAACTACCAGCCCCGGGCCGCCGGTCTGGCGGCCGAGCTGAAGGGAGCGTTCGGCGTCGAGGCGACTCTCACGAAAGGCTCCGGAGGCGTCTTCGACGTCGTCGTCGACGGGACGCTCGTCTTCTCGAAGAGAGAGACCGGCCGCTTTCCGGAGCCGGAAGAAATCTCCAGGCTCCTGGCGAATCGCTGAAGGACCCGGGCCACGGGTGTGGCGGAGCGGGTTGACACCCCGCGCAGCCGACGCCTATACTCCCTCCGGCCACAGTTCCCGGGCTGGAGGCTCTCATGACGTCCACAAGGACCCTCGCGTCGTTCGGCCTGGTCCTCTCGCTCGCCGTTCCCGCTCGAGCCGACCTCACGGACGTCCTCATCTCGGGGCAAGCGCGCATCCTCGCCGACACGAACGGCAACGGGAGGCCCGACGACGGCGACGCCGGTTTCACGCTCCGGCGCGACGGCAACCGCTTCGTGCTCCAGGGGTTCGGAGGGCTTCAGCCTCAGGGGGAGTACGTCCACACATTTGAACTCCTCGAGAACGGTGAGCGGTTCGTTTTGCAGGAAACGACCGCCTACACCGGGTATCAGACCTGGAACAACCCCGACGAACTCTACGAGCTGACTCTCTCCCGGTCGGGAGGAGCGGCGACCTTCAACCGCCTCGACGTCACCGTCCCGAACCCGGGAAACGCGTCGGGGACCTTCGAGCAGACGGACGGCGGCGGGTTCTGGGACGCGGTCCGGGGCTCGGAGAACAACGGGACGCCGATCCTCGCCGACATCGAGTACTACCCCGGCCGCTCCGCGCCGACGCACGTCGTCTTCGCCGTGAAGCTCTTCGTCTCTTCACCCCTTTCTCCCGACCCCGGTTCGCTCGGGACGAAGCAGGTCCGGTTCTTCGTACCGCTCAGGGACGGGGGCGTCGATCTCTCGGACGGAAGCGGGACGATCCTCTCCATCCCGATGAACCCGGACGCCGCGACTCCGCCGAAGACGATCGTCCCGATCGTCCTGGACGTGACCTCGGGGACCGCACACTTCACGACCGAGCTTTCGCTCGCCAACCCGGGCGACTCCTCGACGACGGTGACGCTCCGCTACACGGCCTCCCTCGGCGAGAAGCTCGGGTCCGGGACGGTCTCCGAGACGATCCCGGCCGGCGGCCAGGTCCGGTTCCCCGACATGATCTCGACGCTCAGGACCAAAGGGCTTGCCATCCCGACGACCGGGGCGCAGGGAGGTGTCCTCGTCGTCGAGTCACAGGGGGGCCGTGTCGTCGCGGCCGCGCGAACGACGACGGCCGTCGCGTCGCCCGAGGGTCGTGCAGGGCTCGCCTACGTCGGCCTCGGCTCGGCGGACCGGCTCACCGGCTCGGCCACGGTCTACGGGCTGAGATCGAGCGCCGCCGATCGCTCCAACCTGGCCGTCCTGTCGACGGACGACGAGCCGGTCACGGTCCGCGTGACGGCGTTCAACGGGGAGACCGGGGCGAGCACCGTCGTGCGGGAGGCCCTGACGCTTCCCTCCTGGGGCTGGTACCAGTTCGACAAGGTCCTGGACGGGGTGGGCTTCTCGAACGGTTGGGTGACGGTGGAGCGGACGTCCTCGGGCGGGTCGTTTTCCACCTATGGCGTCGTCAACGACAACTCGACGAACGACGGCTCCCACGTACCGCCCGTCGCCGCGACCGGCGCCGCCTCGGGGACGATCACCCTGCCCGTCCTCGTGGAGACGGCCGAGTTCCGTTCCGAGCTCGTCGTCGCGAACAGGGGCGCCAGCACCGCGCACCTCTCGCTCTCCTACGTCGAGTCGCTCGCGCCCGTCGGCGGAGCGGGCGGGACGGTCGCCCTGGACGTGCCGGCCGGACGGCAGCTGATCCTCGCCGACGCGATTCAGTACCTCCGCTCGCACGGCGCGACGATCGGAGCGAAGGGGAGCGCGAGCTACGCCGGGGCCGTCCGCGTGACGGTCTCGGGGGTCTCGGTGCCCGAGGTCTTCATCGGCGCGCGAACGGCGTCGCAGGCGGCTTCCGGCGGGCAGTTCGGCCTCTTCACGCCGTGCGTCTACCCGGGCCAGGAGGCGACGACGGAGGCGAGGATCTACGGCCTGGCGGCGGACTCTCTGAACCGGACGAACGTCGCCGTCCTCCACGCCGGCCCCGACGGCTCCGGGCCGATCACGCTCCGCCTCCAGGTACTCGATGGCTCGTCGAACGGCTCGCCCGTCGGCAGTCCGTTCGACGTTACGCTCAACCCGGGCCAGTGGGCTCAGCCTTCCGGCTTCTTCGCCGCGGCCGCTGCCGCGAACGGGATCGTCCGTGTCGCGCGCCTCTCGGGAACGGCGTCCTGGGTCGCGTACGGCGTCGTCAACGACGGCGGCCAGCCGGGCAAGCGGACGGGCGACGGGGCCTACGTGCCCGCCATCGTCGGGCCGGGCCTCGGGGCGACCTCGACGGAAGGCGGGCTCGCGGCCTGGATGGCCCGGACGCGGGGCCTCATCCGGCTCCGCGACGAGGGACACCCCTTCGGAGCGAGGGGCGCCGGGCTCCTCACGCTCATCGCGTCGGGCCTCGTCGCAGTCGTCCTCGTTGGCCGGAGATCGTCGTCAGGTCAGCGATTCTGAGGCCGTCCTTTCCCGTGGAGCGGCATCCTTCGCCGGAGGCCGCCGAGAAAGAGCCAGAGGGCGATGCCTTGTACCGTGGGCACGACCAGGTATTCGAGAAGCGTCGAGGAGCGGAGATCGACGAAGCCCCGGACCGCGACGTCGAAGCCGGTGCGCACGAGGACGAAGAGAATGAACGTCGGTACGAGGACGCGGAAGAGGCCGGGCGGCACGCCGGAACCCTAGCGCGGGTCGCGATCTTCAGCAACGGACACGGAGAGGACGTGATCGGACGGGAGGTCGCCGCGCGCCTCCGCAGGAACGGTCGGAGGGAGCTCCTCGCCTTCCCGATGGTCGGCGCCGGCGCGGCGTACCGCGACGCGGGGATCCCGACGGACGGCCCCGCGAGCGACCTTCCGGCCGAGGGGTTCAGCACGCTCGGCCTCGGCCGCTTCGCCCGTGACCTCTCCGCCGGGTGGCTCGGCGTGCAGACGCGGCAGATGCGCTTCGCGGTCCGCCAGCGCGGCCGCATGGACCTCGCGATCGGCGTCGGGGACGTCGTGCCCCTCGTCGCCTGTCGTCTCTCTCGCGCCCCGTTCCTCTTCGTCGCGTGCGCGAAGTCGCAGCGCGGAGCGCGAGGACACCGATGGAACGGTCTCGAGACCGGGCTCATGAGGCGGAGCTGCGGCGTCGTGGCGCGGGATCCCGAGACGGCCGCCCGCTTCCAGGGCTGCGGCGTGCCCGTCCTCGGCTGGGGGAACCCCCTCGTCGAGCTGATCGACAGGGCCCCTTCGCCGGAGCCGAGGCGCAAGGACGGGCGGCCCGTCGTCCTCCTCCTGCCGGGCAGCCGGCGGGACGCCGGGCGGCGCGTCGAGGAGCTCCTCGACGTCGCGCTCCTCCTCGAGCGGCGATCCGGGGACTCGTTCGACTTCGTCCTCGCTCTCGCGCCGTTCAACGACGGCGACGCTCTCGCCGGCCTCGTCCGGGCGGGCGCGTCCATCCAGGACGAAGGAGGATCGCCGGTGAGGCGGGCCCTCCTGCCGGGTGGCGGCGAGGTCGCCGTCCGCCGGGACGGCGTCGGAGCGTGGGCCGCCCGGTGCGACGTCGCCATCGGCCTCGCCGGCACGGCGAACGAGCAGGCGGCCGGTCTCGGCGTTCCCCTGGTCACCTGGCCGACCGACGGCGTGTTCGACGCTCGCTACGTGAGGATGAAGCGGCCTCTCTTCGGCGAGGCCCAGGTGGTCGTGCCGCCCCGACCGGAAGCCGCTGCCGACGCGATCCTCACGATCCTCTCCGACCCGCGAAGGCGCGAGGCGATGTCCCGCGCCGGCCGGGCGCGAATGGCCGGGGGGACGTCGCTCCGGTCGCTCGTCGCGCGGGCCGAGGAGCTCCTCGCGTGACCTCCCCCAAGAGGCTCCTCCTGGTCGAGATCCACGACGCCCGTCCCGCCGAGGCGGAGACGATCGACCGGCTTCGCTCCCTCGCGGCGGAGACCGGAGCCGGCAGGCCGGCTCTCCTCGTCACGCCGGAGTGGGGCGGTGCACGCGCCTCCCGACGTGCGCTGGCGCGGCTCGTAACGCCTTCGGACACCCCGGTCCTCCATGGCCTCACCCACGACGCTCCCCCATCGGCGTTCGAGCGCCTCCTCTACGGCGACGCGATGGGATCGGAGTTCGCCCGCCTCGGCCGGCAGGAGGCGCGAGAGCGGATCCGCCGCGGCCGTCTGCTCCTCGGGGAGGCGACGGGCCGCCGCGTGGAATGGTGGTGCGCCCCGCGCTGGAGGGAGCCTCGTCACGTGCGTGGCCTCCTCGCGGAGCTCGGCTTCGAAGGGACCCTCGGGAGACGCGCGCTCCTTCTTTCCTCCGGCCAGACCCACGCCGCCCCCGTCCTCAGCTTCGACCACGGGACCCGCCACATCGTCGTCGCCGCGAACCGGCTCGTCCGACGGCTTCGCCTCGGGCCGCTCCTCCGCTCGGCGCGAATCGTGCGGGTCGCGCTTCATCCCCGGGACGCGACGTCGCCGTCGACCGTCGCGGAGGTGCGGAACCTCCTCGCGGCCCTGACGAGCGGCGGATTCGTCCCGGTCGACCTCGCGACGATCGCAGGTGGAGCGTGAGCGGCGCCGCTGCCCCGGACGTCTCGATCGTCGTCACCGCGCACGATGCGGCGGAGACGGTCTCGCGCTGTCTCGCATCGATCGACGCGACCCGCGCGGCCGCACCGCCTTCGGAGGTGCTCCTCGTCGACGACCGGAGCGAGGACGGCACGGCGGAAGCGGCGCGCGCGACCGGCGTCAGCGGCCTCGTCGTCCTCCGAAACGAGGGGCTCCCGACAGCGGGGCTGACGACGAGGCAGACCTCGCTCGACCAGGGAATCCGCGCCGCGCGGGGAGGCGCGATCTACCTCACCGACGTGGACGGCCGGGTGCCGTCCGGCTGGCTCGCGCGTGCGGACGAGGTCTCCTCGGGCCGTGTCGATGTCCTCGTGGGACGAGTCCGCTACGAGGGCCGCGGCCTCCTCTCCGCGCTCATGACGTGCGACGGCGTCGTCTACCAATTCCTCTGCTCCTCTCTCGACGCGCTCGGCGCGGCGAGCGGCGGCGTGGCGGGGAACCTCGCGTTCCGTCGCGAGGCGTACCTCGCGGTCGGAGGGTTCGAGCGCCTCGGGCCATCCCTGACCGAGGACCTCCTCCTCGTCCGGGCCCTGCAGCGCGCCCGGTTCCGCGTCCGGTTCGACGCCCGGAGCGCCGTGACGGTCCCCGCTCCGGCAAGCTGGTCCTCGATCGTCGCCCGTGGCCGGCGGACGAGCCGCGGAGAGAGCGGTCTTCTCGGCCTCGCGATCGCGCTCGCCCTCGTGTCGCTCGCCGGACCTGCCGTCGTCGCCGCGGCCACCGGAGGCGCCGCACTCGGGTTCCTCGCCGCCCGCTGGCTCCTCGGCGCCGGGGTGCTCGCGTTCCTCTGCCTCGAACGAGGTGAGCTCCGGGCGGCAGCGGTCGCGCCTCTCTTCGAGCCGTTCGCTCTCGCGACGGCCGCGGCCGTCCTCGCGGCCCGCGCCGTCTCCCCCGACGTCGTCTGGGGCGGCGTGCGATACCGGAAAGGCCTTCCCGTTGGCGACTGAGGCGGCGGTCCGCCCGTTCGAGGCGCGGGACCGGGACGACGTCGTCCGGATCTGCGAGGAGACGGCCTTCTGCGATCGCGGAGCGGCGCAGCTCCCCTGTCCCGGTTTCGTCGCCGCGTGGTTCGTGCGGCCGTACCTCGACCTCGAGCCGCGCCACGCCTTCGTCGCAGTCGAGCGGGGCCAGGAGGAGCGCGTGGTCGGCTACGTGGTCGGGACACCGGACACCGCCCGCTTCCGGAGGCGCTCGGTGCCTCGCGCACTGCGCATCCTCGCGGCGCTGGCCGTCGCCTCCCGTGAGCCGGGGCCACGACGGCTCCTTCGCTGGCTCGCCGGCCCCGGGCGACGCGAGGCGCCGCGCATCCCGCTCGATCGCTACCCGGCTCACCTCCACTTCAACGTCCTGCCCCTGGCGCGGTCCCGCCAGCTCGCCGGCCTCCTGCTCCACACGGTCGTCGCGTCCTTCGGTGAAGGAGCTACCTGCATCCACGGGGTCACGACGACCCGTCGAGGCGAGAGCGCCTTGCCCCAGCGCCTGATGGCGCTCGGCGTGGCGGACGGAGCGCAGATCCTCGACGAGACGCCGTCGACGTTCCTGCCGGCCGTCCTCGGCGAGCAGGGGGAGTTCGTGAACCGGGCATGGGGCGTCTCGATCGCGGAGGTCCTCGCGGTCGCGGCCCGACTCCAGCGTCCGGGGCTCGGCCGGAGATCGAGGCCGCGGTGAGGCTCCTCCTCACCGCGAACGGTCCCGGCGAGCTCCTCGCCTGGGCCGCCCCGCTCCTGGCACGGCTGGAGGCGCGCGGAGGCTTCACGACGGAGATCGTCCTCTGGCCGTGCCGCTTCGCCAGCGGCCGGGAGCCCGAGCTGGCCGCGACGCTCCCGACCGTCTCCTCCGTCGTGCCGCCGGCCGAGGCGATCCGCGGCCTCCTCTGCCGCCGACCCGGCGCGAGCTTCGCGCCGACGGACGTACTCCTCCACATCGGCGGCGAGCCGGCGCTGAGCCTCCTCCTCGCGAGACGACTCGGCTGCCCGGCCGTCGCCTACCACGAGCCCGACGGAGCCATCTTCCGCCTCTTCGAGAGGAGCCTGCCCGTCGCCGGTCCCCGGGCCGTCGGCGACCTCCGGACCGACGCATGGGCCGAGGTGGGAGCGAGCCGGGAGCGCGTGGATGAGAACCGGGCCGACGGTCTCGTCCTCGCCCTGTTCCCGGGTAGCCGGGCGCTCCTCGTTCGTCACTTCCTGCCGTTCCAGCTCCTCGTCGCCTCGACCCTGTCGCGGTCTCTCCCCGGTCTGGGGGTCCTCGTCACGCTCTCGGACCTCGTCACGGCCGAGGCGTTCCTCGCGGCTCTGGAGGGTTCGCCGGGAATCCTGCCCGGCTCCAGGGCTCGCCTCCTCGGGACACCGGGACCGGGCGGGACTCTCGAGGTCGAGGGGCTTCCTCCCGTCCCGATCGTCCGCACCGGTCGCGCGCTCCGGGAGGCCGACTTCGGCCTCGCACCCGTCGGCTCGGTCACCGGCGAGGCCGCAGCAGCCGGGCTCCCCCTCGTCGCCCTCCTTCCGACGCACGACCCGGCGCTCGTTCCCATCCCGGGTCTCGCCGGCCAGCTGCGGCGCCTGCCGTTCGTCGGCAGGGGACTGCACGCCACCGCCTTCAGAACGTTCGTCGCGAGGCGACCCCTCGTCGCCCTCCCGAACCTCCGCGCCGGACGGCCGCTCGTCCCGGAGGTCCGCGGGGACTTCGGCACGGAGGAGGTCGTCACCGCCCTCCTCGGCCTCGCGCGCGAGATCCAGGACGGCGCGGCCAGAGCGCGGCTCGCGAACGGCCTGCGCTCGGCGATGGGACCGGCTGGCGCCGCCGGGAGGATCCTCGCCGAGCTCGAGGCGGTCGTCGCGTGAAGCGGGCGATCGCCGGAGGAGCCCTCTTCACGCTCGTCACGGGAGGCGCCTACCTCCTCCTCCCCGGCTGGACGACGCGGCTCGTCGAGAAGCTCACCGCACCCTCACCGGCCGGACTCCTCGCGCACCTCGCCGCCGGGATCGGCCTCGTCGCCGTCGCCGCCGGGGCGACCTTCGCGCGGGAGGTACTGTTCTCCCGCGCTGCCCTGGAGGCGGGAGAGAGGGCGAGACGCGCCCTTGCCACGAGCTTCCTCGACGTCAGGTCGGGAGCCGACGGAGAGCGGGGGACGACGATCTCGGCGTTCTTCTCGGAGGCGGCGCTCCTCGAAAGGGGGCTGCTCGACGGGGTTCTCGCGTTCCTCCCGAACGTCGTCCTCGTCATCGCGCTCCTCGGCGTGATGACCTGGGCGGCCCCCATCCTCGCGGCGGTCCTCCTGGTCGCGGCGGTCCCGCTCGTTCTCGCCTCGCAGGTAGCCGGCGCCGCGATGCCCGAGGCGCTCGAAGAGACGCGCAGGGCCAGGTCCGACCTCGGCGACGCCCTCGAGGACCTCCTCGTGGGGCGCGAGGAGCTCGTCGCGCTCGGCACGCCGCCGGGGCCCCTCGGACGCCTCACGGGCGCGGCCGCCGCGCTCCGCTCCGCGGCGCAGTGCGAGGTCTTCGCGCGCGCCGCCCACCCCCTTCGGGTGACCCTCTCGAGCACCCTCGCCGCGGCCGTGGTCCTTTCGGTGGCTTGGGGCCTCCACGCCGCCGGCCGGCTGGACTCTCCGTCGCTGACGACCTTCCTCGTCTGCCTCGGTGTCTCCTCGGCACACGTCCAGGCCGCGGGAAGCTCCCTCCCGCACCTCCAGGTCTTCCTCGGAGTCCGCCGCCGCTTCCGGCGGCTCCTCGCGGCCGCTCCGCCGGTGTCGGCGATGCCGATCGGAAGGGACGTCGACCGGATCGAGCTGGTGGGCGTCGGCTTCCGGTGGGAATCGGGCTTCCGCCTCGAGTCGGTCCACCTCTCCGCGGGACCCGGCGACCTCGTCGTCGTCCACGGCCCGAGCGGAAGCGGAAAGAGCACGCTCCTTCGGATCTGCGCCGGCCTCCTCGAAGCACGCTCCGGCGAGGTCCTCGTGCCCGGCGGCGGAGAGGCGCCGGAGTGTCTCCGACGAAGCCTCGGCCGTTCGATCGGCTGGCTCCGGCAGGAGCCGCACGTCTTCCGAGGGAGCCTCGGGGAGAACCTCCGCCTCGCCGCGCCCGACGCTTCCGACGAAGATGCGCGGCAGGCCCTCGCGGCGTCCGGCGCTCCCGACCTCGTCGCGTCGCTCCCGGACGGTCTCGGCACGCTCCTCCGGCCGGGAGGCGTCGTCCTGTCGGCCGGGCAGAGACAGCGGGTCGCGCTCGCTCGCGTCCTCCTGATCCGCCCCTCGCTCCTCCTCCTCGACGAGCCCACGGCGGCCCTCGACGCCGAGGCGGAGGAGACGGTCTTCGCAACGCTCCGCTGGCTGGCCAAGCGAGGGACGGGCGTCGTCGTGGCGACCCATCGTCCGCACCTCGACGCGTTCGCGACCAAGGTCGTGACGCTGCCGTCCCCGACGTCCTGACGGCGGCGTCGGACGCCGAGGACGGCCAGCGCCTGCGGGCAGCAGACGGGCTCGCCGCCCGTCACACCGCGGGCTCGCGAGACCTCAGTCGAAGACCTTCTCGAGCTCCTGGTAACGCGTGTGGAGGAGCTCGATCGCGGCGCGGATCTCCTTCTCGTCCTTCCGGCCGAGCGTCGCGACGGCCTCGTCGACCGCCGCGGAGAGGGCGCCCCGCGCGGCGAGGAACGCCTCTTCCTTCGCCTTCAGCCGCTCGGGAAGCGCCGCGGTGGCGAGCGGGACCATCTTGTCGTCGAGCGTCCGGACCGACTGCGTGACGGCCTCGAGCGCGAACGGGTCGAGCTGGCGGTGGTAGAGAACATAGAGCGTCGCGTGGAACGCCTCCAGCTCCTTGAGGACGGGACGGATGATCCGCACCATCCTCTCGAACTGGGCGTGGAGGCTCTCGGCGGCGGCGAGAAGCGCCGTCCCGTCCTTCTTCGTGGAGGCGGCGGCGTACTCGGCGCCGATCGCCTTCAGGCGCGCGACGGCCGATTCCCACGCCGCCTTCTTGTCACGGAGGATCCCCGGGAGCTCGGCCTTCGCGATCGCGGCGACGCCGGCGTCGACCTTCGGGGCGAGCGCGACGAGGGCGTCGACGTCCTTGTTCGGCCACGCCTCGTGCCAGAGCGGGTAGACGACCTCGTGGAAGGCCGTGAGAGCGGGGACGCGCGCCTCCGTCTCCGCGTCGATCTCGGTCGCGAGGACCGGGACGCCCAGGAGAAGCAGCGTGGCGGCGAGGACGACGGTCAGGCTCTTTCGCTTCATCGTTTCGACTCCGGCCGCGGATCATAGGCGCTCTCGATCGCCGAATCCGTCCCGGATCGGTCCGGAACGAGCCGGGAGTCGCGGCCGGCGTCGCATTCCCGAACGCGCGTCGGCCCCGCACGCAATGCTACGATGACCTTTCGTCGGTCGCAGCCCCAGGCGCCCCGGAGCCACGCAAACGAAACGCGGCCGCGCGGAGCTCAAATGAGCATCGAACACAGGATCCTCGAGCTCGCCCACCTGCGCCAGAACGCGTACCGCGCCGGCGGCGAGAAGCGCATCCAGAAGCAGCACGAGCAGGGCAAGTACACGGCCCGAGAGCGAATCGAGAAGCTCCTCGACGAGGGGAGCTTCGAGGAGTTCGATACGTTCGTCACCCACCGCTGCACCGACTTCGGCATGGAGAAGGACCAGCCGCTGACGGACGGCGTGATCACCGGCCACGGGACGGTCAACGGCCGTCTCGTCTTCGTCTTCAGCCAGGACTTCACGATCTTCGGCGGGAGCCTGTCGAAGGCCTTCGCCGAGAAGATCTGCAAGGTGATGGACCTGGCCGTGAAGGTCGGGGCCCCCGTCATCGGCCTGAACGACTCGGGGGGCGCCCGGATCCAGGAGGGCGTCGACGCGCTCGCCGGCTACTCCGACATCTTCCTCAGGAACGTCCTCGCCTCGGGCGTCGTCCCGCAGATCAGCCTCGTCCTCGGCCCGTGCGCGGGCGGCGCGGTCTACAGCCCGGCGATCACGGACTTCGTGACGATGACGCGCGGCACGAGCTACATGTTCCTGACGGGGCCGAAGGTCGTGAAGCAGGTGACGCGGGAGACGGTGACGACCGAGCAGCTCGGCGGGGCCGACGTCCACGCCGGCAAGAGCGGCGTCGCGCATTTCGTCGCGGAGAACGAGGACGAGGCGCTCGCGCTCGTCCGGCGGCTGCTCGGCTACTTCCCGCAGAACTACCAGGAGAGGGCGCCGCTCCTGACGTGCGAGGACCCGATCGACCGGCCCGTCCCCGAGCTGAACGCCGTCCTGCCGGACGGCGCGAACCAGCCCTACGACGTCAAGGACGTCATCCGGTCGATCGTCGACTGCGGCGAGTTCCTGGAGGTCCACGAGGCGTGGGCCGCGAACCTCGTCGTCGGTTTCGCCCGCTTCAACGGCCGCTCCGTCGGGATCGTCGCGAACCAGCCGAAGGTCCTCGCGGGCGTCCTCGACAACGCGGCATCCATCAAGGGGGCGCGCTTCGTCCGCTTCTGCGATGCCTTCAACATCCCGCTCGTCACGCTCGAGGACGTCCCCGGCTTCATGCCCGGCACGACGCAGGAGTACGGCGGGATCATCCGCAACGGCGCCAAGCTCCTCTTCGCGTTCGCGGAGGCGACCGTCCCGAAGGTGACCGTCATCCTCCGGAAGGCCTACGGAGGCGCCTACTGCGTCATGAGCAGCAAGCACCTGCGGGGCGACGTGAACTACGCCTGGCCGACGGCGGAGATCGCCGTCATGGGGCCGGACGGCGCCGTCGAGATCATCTACAAGAAGGAGCTCGACGCCGCCGAGGACGTCGCCGCGAAGGCCGCCGAGCTGAAGGAGAAGTACGCGAGCCTCTTCGCGACTCCGTACGTCGCCGCGAGGAAGGGTTACATCGATGACGTCATCAAGCCGGCGACGACCCGCTTCCGCATCATCAAGGCGCTCGAGATGCTCGGCGAGAAGCGCGACGGCAACCCCGCGCGCCGGCACACGAACATTCCCCTCTGAGGAGCGTCGATGTCGCAGCTGGAAGCCCTGACGATCACCGCGCTCGGGATGGCCGTCGTCTTCATCGGCCTCGTGGCGTGCATCGCCTTCATCCGGCTCTTCGGCCGGCTGTCGGCGCGGATCGCCTGGGGCGAGGAGGGGCACGGCCACGGTGCCCCTGCTCCCGCGCCCGTCCCCGAGCCTGTCCCCGCCGCCGCGCCGGCGGGAGAGCCGATCCCGGCCGAGGTCCTCGCCGTCATCTCAACGGTCCTCCAGGTGGAGAGGAAGCTCTACCTGAACCGCCCCGGTTCCCGCGTCACCATCCGGCGCTCGGCCCCCCGGCCCTGAGCGCGAGAAGAGGAAGCCATGACCCAGCACGTCCTGCGCATCGGCGGCCGCGAGTACCAGGCCGAGGTCAAGGACCTCACCCCGGAGCACGCCCTCATCCTCGTCGACGGCAAGGAGTACGAGGTCGAGATCCTCCAGCTCGGCCGCCGGGTCATCCCGGTCGACGCCGCCCGGCCGTCCGCGGCACCGACGCCCCGGCCCGCCGCCACTTCCGGCGTCCGACCGGCCGCGCCCGCGCCCGCCGCCGCCCCGCGTCCCGCCGCGTCCGCCCGCGGCGAGGGCGGGATCGTCGCCCCGATGCCCGGACTCGTCCTCTCGATCAAAGCGAAGGAGGGGGACACCGTCGCCGCCGGCCAGACGCTCCTCGTGATGGAGGCGATGAAGATGGAGAACGCCGTCACGACGCCGTACGCCGGGACGGTCGCGAAGGTCTACGTCCGCGAGGGCGACTCCATCGGCGAGGGGGACCTCCTCGTCGACGTCGCCCGCCCGAAGATGACGACCCTCTGAGGCGCGGACGTCGATGCGGCTCCGCCTCCTCCCGGCCCTCCTCCTCCTCGTCTCCCCCGCCGCGTGGGCCGACCCCCGCCCGACGTTCGGCGTCGCGTTCGACGCCACGGCGGAATACCTGCGGATCCACAAGGGGACGCAGGACGGCCTCGTGAACGACTACCTCGGAGAGAAGGCGACGACCGGCCTCCTCCGCGACGCCCTCGAGCGCGAGGTGGGGACGTTCGCAACCGTTCACGCCGACGACTTCGAGACCGTCGTGAAGGTCACCGGCTACGCCGAGGGGAAGTCCCTCGCCGACGTCGACCACGTCGCGGTCCCGGCGCTGAAGATCGGCTTCCTCCCCTACAAGGTCGAGCCGAACGGGCTCTACTTCCGGATCGACAAGGGGACCGACCACCTCGACCCCCACACGCTCAAGCGGGCCGCAAAGGGGCGGCTCTTCGACGCCTCCGGCCGCGTCGCGGCGATCTACACCGTCGTGACGGTCGGCGCGGCCGAGAGCCTCGGCTACGTCACCCAGTTCGAGCAGGGCTTCTTCGCGAAGGACGTCGTCGCCGGCGACATCACCGGCTACCTCGCCCAGGTCGTCCAGGGGAGCGGCTTCGCGAACCTGACGGCCGGCAACGTCGTCATGGTCCTCGTCGGGCTCCTCTTCATCTACCTCGCGATCGCGAAGGACTACGAGCCGCTGCTCCTCGTCCCGATCGGCTTCGGGATCCTCGTCGGGAACATCCCGATGCCCCTCTCGATCTTCAACAGCGTCTCGCTGTACATGATCGACCCCGTCTCGCACGAGTACGTCTTCAACTCCGGCGGCAACAGCGTCCTCGGGATCATCTACTTCGGCGTGAAGGCAGGCGTCTTCCCGCCCCTCATCTTCCTCGGGATCGGCGCGCTGACCGACTTCTCGGCGCTCCTCTCGAACCCGAAGAGCCTCCTCCTCGGCGCCGCGGCCCAGATCGGCATCTTCATGACGTTCCTCGGTGCCCTCTGGCTCGGCTTCTCGCCGCAGGGCGCCGCCTCGATCGGGATCATCGGCGGCGCGGACGGCCCGACGGCGATCTTCACGGCGAGCCGCCTCGCTCCGGCGCTCATCGGCCCGATCGCCATCTCGGCCTACAGCTACATGGCGATGGTCCCGATCATCCAGCCGCCGATCATGAAGCTCCTGACGACGAAGGAGGAGAGGCTCATCCGGATGAAGCCGGGCCGGAAGGTCTCGAGGTTCGAGAAGATCGCCTTCCCGATCATGGGGCTCCTCGTGACGACGCTCCTCGCCCCGGGCGGCCTCCCGCTCCTCGGGATGCTCTTCTTCGGGAACCTCCTGAAGGAGTCGGGCGTCACGACCCGGCTCGCGAAGTCGGCCTCGAGCGCGATCCTGGACACCTGCACGATCCTCCTCGGCATCGCCGTCGGCGCCTCCACCTCGGCCGGAGTCTTCCTGAAACCCCAGTCGATCCTCATCTTCGTCCTCGGCTGCGTCGCTTTCGGGACGGCGACGGCGGGCGGCGTCCTCTTCGCGAAGCTCATGAACGTCTTCGCGAAGGAGAAGGTGAACCCCCTCATCGGGGCGGCCGGAGTCTCGGCCGTCCCCGACTCGGCCCGCGTCGCCCACATGGTGGGGCAGGCCGAGGACCCGGGGAACTTCCTCCTCCAGCACGCCATGGGGCCGAACGTGGCCGGCGTCATCGGCTCGGCCCTCGCGGCCGGCGTCTTCCTCGGCCTCTTCTGACATGAGTCCGCGCACCGCGCCCCACGAGACCCGAACGCCGCGCCAGCCGGCGCGATCCTGAGGAGGACCCGATGTCCCAGATCATCTCCGTCGTCCCGAACATCTGCGAGGGCCGGGACGAAGCGTTCGTCGCGAAGGTCCAGGAGCGGCTCGAGACCGTCCCGGGCCTCGTCGTCCTCGACGTCTCGATGGACCAGGTCCGGAACCGGACGATCTTCTCCTTCACAGGATCGAAGGAGGCGATCTTCCAGGGCGGCTACCTCCTCTACGAGGAGGCGCTCGGGAAGATCGACATGCGCCAGCACGAGGGGGAGTACCCCCGCATCGGGGCGGTCGACGTCTTTCCCTTCGTCGCCCTGCGCGACGCGCCGCTCCCGACGGTCGTCGACTGGTCCGTCCAGTTCGCCGAGGAGGTCGCCGGGCGTTTCGCGCTCCCGGTCTACCTCTTCGCCGAGTCGGCGCGCGTGAAGGCGCGGCGTGACATCGAGAGCATCCGCGAGGGGGAGTACGAGGGCTTCGCGGCGAAGATGAACCAGCCGGAGTGGAAGCCCGACTTCGGTCCCGACGTCTTCCCGCCCGACAAGGGGGCGACGATCATCGGGGCACGCCTGCCGATCGTGAACTTCAAGACCTACCTCGCGACGTCGAGCGAGGAGGCGGCCGAGTGGGTCTCCCACGTCCTCTCCGACCCGGCGACCGGGTTCTCCGGCGTCCACTTCTACCCGGCCCTCGACCGGACCCGGAACGAAGCGCTCCTCAACATCACCGTCGGCAACTTCCTGGCGACGCCGCTCTACCGGATCCTCGAGGCCGTCAAGACGGAGCTCCGGCGATTCGGCACTCGAGTCAGCCGCGTCGAGATGGTGGGTCTCGTCCCGCAGCAGGCGCTCGTCGCCTCGGCCGAGCACTACCTCCAGATCTTCGGCTTCTCGGCCGACGACGTCGTCGAGAACCGGCTCGACGCGATCTTCTTCGGGAAGGACTGAGGGCCGAAGCCCGGGAGCGCCGGAACCCGCCGGACGACCGGCGCCCCTCCCCCGGGTCCTTTCCGCGACGAACCCGACAAACTATGCTGCGCCTTCTCGGAGGAGGTTCGATCCCCGTGCGCATATCGACCGTCGCCCTCGCCGCTCTGCTCGCCGCTTCGCCGACCCGCGCCATCCCACCGAACGCGCCCGCACCCTTCACGGCTCTCTCCCTCGTCGGCCGCGCGGTCCTTCCTCGCGATCTCGAGTACGAGAAGACACGTGTCGGAGGGCTCTCGGGCCTCGCCTGGGACGCGGAGAGCGGCCGGTTCCTCGCGATCTCCGACGACCGCGGCCGCTTCGGACCGGTCCGGGTCTATCGCATCCGCCTGGACGTCGCGGACGCGCGCGACGGGCGCTTCCCCTTCACGGCGACGGCCTCCGTCGAAGGGATGACGCTCCTGACCGACGCGAAGGGACGGCCCTTCGTCCCGTCCCGGATCGACACCGAGGGGCTCGCGCTCCTCCCGGGGCGGCTCCTCGTCTCGACGGAGGCGATCGCACGACACGGCATTCCCGCGGCGATCACCGAGCACGCTCCGGACGGCCGCCTCCGTCGCGAGCTCGCCCTTCCCGCGAAGCTCCTCCCGGCTCCGGGTCGAGGCGTTCGAGACAACCTCGGCTTCGAGGGACTGGCGGCGACGCCGGACGGTCGTTACCTCTTCGCCGGCCTCGAGAACGCGCTCGAGCAGGACGGCGCGCCCGCCGACGTGAAGACGCCGAGCCCCGCGCGCCTCCTCCGATTCGATCTCGCCTCGGGCGGTCCCCCCACCGAGTTCGTCTACGTCGTCGACCCCGTGTCGCCTCCTCCCCTGAACGAAGGCCTCTTCCGCGTCAACGGCCTCTCGGACCTCCTCCCGCTCGGCCCGGACCGCCTCCTCGTCCTCGAGAGGCAGTTCATCGACGGGACCGGAAACGCCGCGCGGATCTGGGACGTCTCGCTCCAAGGGGCGACCGACGTCTCCTCGCTCGAGTCCCTCTCCGGCGCCGAGTACGTCCCGGCTCGCAGGACGCTCCTCCTCGACCTCGCGGAGACCGGCGTCGCGCTCGAGAACTTCGAGGGCCTCGCGTTCGGCCCGACGCTCCCCGACGGCCGCGCCTCGCTCGTCGTCGCGAGCGACGACAACTTCAACCCGGAGCAGGAGTCGACGACGTTTCTCGTCTTCGCCGTCGACCACGGCCCGGTGTCCGTGGCGCGCATCCAGGGCGCCGGCCACCGCTCCCCCATCGAGGGGAGCCGGATCTGGGACGTCCCGGGCGTCGTCACCGCAGTCGAGCGCGACCCGCGGAACCCGGGCTTCTTCCTCGAGTCGCTCCGGCCCGACGACGACGCGTCGACCTCGGAGGGGCTCTTCGTCTCGTGGTCCGCGGCCGCGTCGCTCGAGCCGGGACGGGCCGTCTCCGTCTCCGGACGCGTCGAGGAGACGGAGCAGCCGAAGGGCCTCTCCGTGACACGCCTATCGGCGAGCGCCGTCGTCCCGCTCGGGGGTCCGGTCGCGCTCCCGCCACCAGCCCGCCCGTTCGCGCGCGGGCCGCTGCCGTCCGTCGTCGACGACGACGCGCTCGCGCGCTTCGAGCCCGCCTCCGACGCGCTCGACTTCTGGGAGAGCCTCGAAGCGATGCGGGTCGAAGTTCCGGCCGGCGCCGTCGTCGGCCCCTCCTCGCGACGAGGAGACTTCGTCCTCCGGCCGGACGGCTCGCCGGAGGTCGCCCGGACCGCGGTCGGCGGAGTCCTCCTCCCGGAGAGAGGTCCGTCGCTCGACCGGGTCTTCGTCTCGCGCCCGTTCGCCGGAGATCCGGCGATCCTCGACGTCGGCGCGCGCGTCGTCGCGCCCTTCGTCGGGATCGTGGACTACGCCTGGAGCACCTACCGCGTCAGACCGCTCGTCGCTCCGGCCACGACGGCGGCCGCGGGCGGCTGCGACGCGGTGACGTCGCTCCGCGGCGATCGGCGCCGGCTCTCCGTCGCGTCGTTCAACGTCGAGAACCTCTCCGCGGCCGGTCCGGCCGAGCGTTTCACCCGGATCGGCGAGCGGATCGCGAAGGCGATGCTCGGCCCCGACGTCGTCGCCCTCGAGGAGGTGCAGGACGACAGCGGCCCGGCCGGCAAGGGCGACGGCGTCGTCACGTCGAAGCGGACTCTCGAGTCGCTCGTCGACGCGGTCGTGGCCGCGGGAGGGCCGCGCTACGAAGCCGTCTGGATCGATCCGATCGAGGGGCGCGAAGGGGGCCAGCCGGGAGGGAACATCCGGGTCGCGCTCCTCCTGGACCCCGCGCGGGTCACGCTCGTTCGCCGCGGGTCGGCCGGCCCCCTCGACGCGACGGCGCCGGAGGGGACCGGGAAGGACCTCCGCCTGACGCTCAGCCCGGGGCGGGTCGCGCCCGCCTCGGAGGCGTTCTCGCCGACGGACGGCGAAGGGGTGCGCCGCTCGCTCGCCGTCGAGCTCCTCTTCCGCGGGAAGAAGCTCTTCGTCGTCGCGAACCACCTTTCGTCCAAGTCCGACGACGACCGCGCCTTCGGCTCCGTCCAGCCCCCGAGGGCGCCAACCGTCGCGCGCCGCCTCGCCCAGGCGCGGGAGATCCGGGCCTTCGCCCAGAGCCTCCTCGCCGTCGACCCGAAGGCTCGCATCATCCTTCTCGGCGACCTGAACGACTTCGAGCACTCCGAGGCGGTGAGGGCGCTCTCGGCCCCGCCCCTCGAGAACCTCGTCGAGAGGGTCCCGGCCGCAAACCGTTACACGTTCAACTTCGAGGGCGCCTCGCAGGTCCTCGACCACGTCGTCGTCTCGCCCGCCCTCGCCCGGGAGGCCGAGATCGAGATCCTCCACCTGAACTCCGACTGCTCCGACGAGAAGCGGACGAGCGACCACGACCCGGTCGTCGCGAGGCTCCGACCGCGGTGACGCCGGCCGACCCGGCCTCCGCGGCCCACGAGGCCTGCGCCACCGGCCGGCGGCACGAGCACGTCTTCGGCCAGGACCGTCCGCGGCCCGGCGAGCGCGGGACCCGGATCGTCATCGCGCTCACCGCCGTCACGATGCTCGTCGAGATCGGCGCCGGCCTGAAGTTCGGCTCGATGGCGCTCCTGGCGGACGGCCTCCACATGGGCTCGCACGCCGCGGCCCTCGGCATCTCGGCGTTCGCGTACGCCTGGGTGAGACGGCACGCGACCGACCCGCGGTTCAGCTTCGGCGCGGGGAAGATGAACGCGCTCGCCGGCTTCGCCGGCGCCGTCCTCCTCGCGGGCTTCGCGCTCCTGATGGCCTGGGAGAGCGTCGAGCGGCTCCTCTCTCCCGTCCCGGTCGCGTTCTCCCAGGCGATCGCCGTCGCCGTCCTCGGGCTCGCCGTGAACGCCGTGAGCGCCCTCGTCCTGACGCGGGGCGAGAGACCCCACGACGGCCACGACGGCGAGCCGTCCGCGCGCCCGGCCGATCACGCCCACGATCATGGTCACGATCACGACCACAACCTCCGGAGCGCCTACCTGCACGTCCTGGCCGACGCCGTCACCTCGCTCCTGGCGATCGGCGCCCTCCTCGGCGGCGCGCTCCTCGGCTGGCGCTTCCTCGACCCGCTGATCGGGATCGTCGGCGCCGCCGTCATCACCCGTTGGTCGGTCGGCCTCCTGCGGGAGAGCGGACACGTCCTCCTCGACCGGCAGGCGCCCGAGCCGCTCCTCTCGTCAATCCGGGGAGCGATCGAGGCGCGCCCCGGCGATCGCGTCTCCGACCTGCACGTCTGGCGCATCTCCCCCGACGGCTGGTCCGCGATCGTCTCCGTCGTCAGTGACGACCCGCTCTCTCCCGACGGCTACCGTGCCCTCCTCCCCGAAGGCCTCGACCTCGCTCATGTGAACGTCGAGGTCCTCCCCTGCCCGCACGCCGGCGAGCCGAAGCGGGACTGCGGCACGGCGGAGCTCGCGAGGCCGCCGGACGGAGTCGGTTGACGCCGCGTCAACCGACGCTGCAGGCCAGGAGAGTCCAGGAGCGGTCGTCCTCCTCGGCCCGTTCGACGGCAAACCCCGCGTTCCGCGCGGCGAAGGCCAGCGCCTCGACCGGAGGAAGCAGGTCGCACGACACCGCGTGTCCCGCCCGCCGGTGCACCTCGGCCAGCCTCTCCCGTCCCAGGTCGTGCCAGAGGAGGATGCGTCCCCCCGGCTTGAGCCACCGGCGCGCCTCGCGCAGGACCCCGGGACCGTCCGGAAAGTGGGCCCAGGCGTTGAAACAGAGGACGAGGTCGGCACAGGCGTCCGGGAGCCCGGTCTCGAGGACGTCGCGGCAGAGCCACGTCACGCGCGGATCGCGGACCTCCAGCGCGCCGCGGACGACCATCTCCGGAGCGAAATCGACCGCCACGGCGTGTCCGCCCCCGAGCCTCGGCAGGAGAAACGGCTCCAGACGTCCCGGCCCGGCTCCGAGGTCGATGGCGCGAAGGCCGCGGACGTCGCCGAGGAGGTCGAGCCCGCGCGCGACTCCGGCCTCGATCGCCTCGCGCGGCTTGGCCGCGTCCCACGTCGCCGCGAGCGCCCCGAACGCGGCCCGACGCGCTGCCTCAGCCGTCGCGGCCATCAGAAACGCAGGCTCGCCACGCCGCTGAACGACGCTTCCGGCATCGGGTAGCCCGAGTGGTAGCCGTCGTCGGAGCCGGTCCGCTTCTCGCCCGCGAGGAGGAGAGCGAGCACGGTGCCCGACGGGGCCGTGGCCCACGGCCTCGTCGACGGACCCCCGAGAGGACATCGAAGCGGCGGCCGTGGAAACCGCCGCACGCGCTCCGGGTTCATGGCCGCGATCTTACGGGCTCCGACCTCTCCTCGCCGGCCTCGACGGTCCGCAGCGACGCCGGGACCTCGAAGCGGAACTCGGCCCAGCACCCGGGCTCGGACTCGGCGTCGATCCGGCCGCCGTGGAGAGCGACGATCCTCCGGCAGGTGTAGAGGCCGACGCCCGAGCCGGGCCGGCCGGCGAGCTCCGGGTCCGCGAGGCGCGAAAAGCGCCGGAAGAGGCGAGCGCGTTCCTCGGGACGGAAGCCCGGCCCCTCGTTCCGCACGGCGACCCGGAGGGACTCCCCGTCGCACCGCGCAGAGAGGCGGACCTCGCCCCCGTCCCGCGCGTACTTCGCGGCGTTCCCGAGGAGGTTCACGAGGACGACGGTCATCAGCTCGGGGTCGACGGAGACCGGGAGCGGGCCGGAAGCGAGGTCCCGAACGAGGCGGCCGCTCCGCTCCTCGAGGAGGGTACGGACGACGTCGAGAGCCGGCTCGACGACGTCGGCGACGAAATCGCACGGGACGCGCCGGGCGACGAGGTCGTGCTCCTCGACGCGCGCGAGGTCGAGGTACTCCTTCACGAGCCGCCCGAGGTAGGACGCCTTCCTCGTCATTCGTTCCACGGCGGCGCGCGCCGCCTCGTCCACGTCCCCGGCGTAGCCGCCGAGAACGGCCTCGCCGTCCATCACGAGCGAGGCGAGCGGCGCCTTCAGCTCGTGGCTGACGAAGCCGAGCATCTCGACGTAGCCCGCGCTCGCCTCGGCGAGGCGGTCGAGGAGCCACGCCTTCTCGACCGCCTGGGCGAGCCTCTCGCTGACCGCGAGGTGGAGGAACGCCTGGCGGGCATCGTAAGCACGCACTCTCCGCGCGCTTCGGAAGAGGAAGCCGAAGACGCGTCCCTCGACCTCGAGCCGGGCCGTCAGGCTGGAGCGGACCCCCTCGTCGACGAGGAGGCGGGAGGCGCGGCTCGACGGACGCGCCGAGAGGTAGGCGGGGAGGTCGTCGAGGACGCGGGGCATCTCCGACGCGAGGACCGGCCCGAGCGAGGTCGCGGCGAGGTCCTCCGACCAGCCGGCGCCGAGGAGGACCGGCTCGTAGTCGGCGACGGCCCTCCGCGCCACGACGCGCTGCCCGTCCTCCTCGAGGAACGCGACGCCGATCCGGTCGCAGGGACAGACGTCACGCGTGGCGCGGAAGAGGAAGTCGAGGACCTCCTCGAGGCTCCGCCCGGCGGCGACCTTCCGGTTGACGAGGTCGAGGACCTTCGCCTCGCGCGGCGCGAGGAAGGGCGGTGGGGGCGCTCCGCTGCGGCTCATCGGCCCGCCCTCCGGCGGAGCCCGCCAGGCGGGCTCCGCCGGACCGGGGTCGGGGTCGTCCTCCCGCGGGTCAGGCGATGTACTTCCCGCGGGGCGTGTAGTGCGTGTGGAGGAGGTGATGGCTCTTCTCCCCGCAGGGGCCGTCCGTCAGGAACTCCTGGTAGAGACGGATCACCGCGGGGTTCTCGTGGGCTTTGCGGATCTCGTAGCTCGCGTCCTCGGCGTAGATCGCCTTCGCGCGCGCCGCCCGGATCTCCGGCGAGGTCGGGATCGGCATTCCCCCGCCGCCGAGGCAGCCGCCCGGGCACGCCATGAACTCGATGAAGTGGCACTTCGAGAAGGTCCCTCCCGCCTTGATGTCCTCCACGACCCGTTTCGCGTTCGCGGTACCGTGGCAGACGGCGACCTTCAGGACGGCCCCCTCGAGCCACTTCCAGTCCGAGAACGGGAGGCCCTTGTTCATTTTCAGGAGGTCGGGGACCTCGCCGATCGCCGGGATCGGGAGCTCCACGTAGCGGACCCCGTCGAAGCCGCGGACCGGGAGGACGTCGGCGTGGGCGAAGACGTCCTCGATCTTCAGGCCCGTCACGAGCTCGACGACCGTCCGGATCGCCGCCTCCATGACGCCGCCGGTCGCCCCGAAGATGACGCCCGACCCGGTCGCGGTGCCGAACGGGTCGTCGAACGCCCCCTTCGGCATCTTCGGCAGGTCGATCCCCGCCTCGTGGAACATCTGGCCGAGCTCGCGGGTGACGAGCCCGTAGTCGACGTCCTTGTGGCCGGAGTCGCACATCTCCGGACGGTTGCACTCGTACTTCTTCGCCGAGCAGGGCATGAGGGCGCAGGCGACGATCGAGGCCGGGTCGATCCCCGCCTTCTGCGCGTAGAACGTCTTGATGAGCGCCCCGAACATCTGCTGCGGGCTCTTGGCCGTCGAGAGGTTCGGGATCATCTCCGGGTAGAAGTGCTCGAGGTACTTCACCCATCCGGGCGAGCAGCTCGTGAATTGCGGCAGGGCCACGTCCTTCTTCTGGACGAGCGCCTCGTGGAGCCGGAGGAGGAGCTCCGTCCCCTCCTCGATGATCGTCAGGTCGGCCGTGAAGTTCGTGTCGAAGACGCGGTCGAACCCGATCGTCTTCATCGCCGTGTTCATCTCGAACGTGAGCGGCGTCCCGGGCGGGAGGCCGAAGCACTCGCCGATCGCGGCGCGCGGGGCGGGCGCCGTCTGGATGACGACGTGCTTCTTCGGGTCGTTGATGTCGATCCAGACGTCGTCCGTCGGGTCCATCGCACCGAGGGCCGCCGTCGGGCAGCGGTTGATGCACTGGCCGCAGTTGATGCAGACGACGTCGTTCAGCGGCTTGTCGAGGAAGGTCGCGATCCGCGTGCCGTCGCTCCGCCCCACGGCCTCGAGGACGCCGACCTCCTGCAGGTCGATGCAGGTCCTCACGCAGCGGCGGCAGAGGATGCACTTGTCCATGTCCCGCCGGACCGAGTAGGACGAGTCGTCGACCTGGTGCCGGCGCGCCGCCTCGTGGCCGAAGCGGAAGAAGTCGACGCCGTACTCCTTCGCGAGGGTCTGGAGCTCGCAGTTCAGGTTCCGGAAACAGGTGTAGCACTCCCCGACGTGCTTGCTGAGCATCAGGTCGAGGATCCGCCGCCGGGCCTGCCGCACCTTGCGGGTGTGGGTCTGGACCCGGATCGGCGAGGTGATCGGAAAGGCGCAGGCGGCCTGGAGGGTCCGCTGGCCCTCGACCTCGACGACGCAGATGCGGCAGACGCCCGCGACCTCCAGGTCGGGGTGGTGGCAGAGCGTCGGGATCTTCAGCCCGAGGGCGCGGGCGGCGTCGAGGATCGTCGTCCCGAGCGGGACCTTCGCCTCGATTCCGTCGATCGTGACGGAGACGGTCCCGCCGATCGCCTCGGGGTCGGCGGAGACCGGGACGACGTGGCCGCGCTGGCTGACCGGCGCGCGGGAGATGGAGGCGGTGCGTTCGATGCGGCTCGACATCGGCTCTGCTCCTCAGGCGTTCCCGCCGGCCGTCCGGCCCATGATCTCCGGCCGGAAGTGCTCGACGATGGAGAGGAAGGCGTTCGGGCTCGACTGCCCGAGACCGCACTTGGAGGCGAGCTGCATGACCTCTCCGAGCTTCTGGAGCTCCTGGAGGTAGGCCCACGAGCAGCGCCCCTCGCGGAGCATCCTCACCCCCTCGAGGAGCTTCGCGTTCCCCTCGCGGCAGGGGGTGCACTGCCCGCACGACTCGTCGACGAAGAACTCGAGGAAGTTCTCGGCCACGTGGAGCATGTCGCGCCGGGGCCCGAAGACGATGATCGAGCCGCCCGTCGGGACCCCCTCGAAGGCGAGCGTCCGCCCGAACTCCGCGGCCGGCACGCAGCGGCCCGAGGCGCCGCCGACCTGCACGGCCTTCGCGCCTTCCCCGCCGACCGCGGCGAGGAGCCCGGCGATGGTGATCCCGAGCGGGAACTCCCAGACGCCCGGCTCGCGGCAGTCGCCCGAGACGCTGAAGAGCTTGGGGCCGGTCGAGACCTCCGTCCCGATGCCGCGGAACCACTCCGCCCCCTTCGCGAGGACCATGGCGGCGCAGGCGAACGTCTCCACGTTGTTCACGATCGTCGGCTCCGACCGGTAGCCGCAGTCGACCGGGAAGGGCGGGCGGTTCCGCGGCTCGCCGCGGTGCCCCTCGAGCGACTCGATGAGGGCGGTCTCCTCGCCGCAGACGTAGGCGCCCGAGCCCATCCGGATCTCGACGTCGAAGGAGAGCGGGCTCCCGAGGATCCCCGTCCCGAGGAGCCCCTTCTCCCTCCTCCGCGCGAGGACCTTCTCGAGAGAGTCGCGCAGGTAGGCGTACTCGCCGCGCAGGTAGAGGATTCCGCGCGCGGCCCCGATCGCCCAGGCCGCGATCGTCATCCCCTCGAGGACGAGGTCGGGCGCCTCGGTGAGGATCACGCGGTCCTTGAACGTGCCCGGCTCCCCTTCGTCCGCGTTGCAGACGACCCACTTTGCCGGGGCGGTCGCCGCGGCGGCGAGGTTCCACTTCACGCCCGTCGGGAAGCCCGCCCCTCCCCGCCCTCGCAGCTTCGAGGCGGTGACCTCCGCGATGACCTCGGACCGCGGGCGCGCGAGCGCGGCCTTCAGGCCCTCTTCCGGAACGGCCGCGGCGAACGTGACGAGGCCCTTCTTCACGGCGCTCATCAGTGCGTCCTCCCCTTCTGCCCCTGGACGGCGAGCGGGCCGAAGCTCTTGCGGCACGCCTGGATCAGGTCGTGGACCGTCTCTGGCGTCACCGACGTGAAGACCTGGTCGTTGATGAGGAGCGCCGGACCCTGGTCGCACATCCCGAGGCAGTTCGCCCACTCGAGCGAGAAGTTCCCGTCGCGGGTCGTCTCGCCGAACCGGATGCCGAGGTCGTTCTCGAGCTGGCGCGCGACCCGGTCCTTCCCGGTCATGTCACAGGAGACCGTGCGGCAGAGGCGGATGACGAAGCGGCCGCGGGCCTTCGCCTCGAGGAAGCTGTAGAAGCTGACGACGCTGTAGACCTCCACCGGGTGGATGTCGAGGCGGTCGGCTACCTCCTGCATCGCGTACTCGGAGATCTCGTTGTAGCTCCGCTGGATCTCCTGGAGGACGGGGATCAGCGCGGCGCGCGTGGCGCCGTGCTTGGCGACCCAGGCCCCGATGTCATCGTGCAGCCGGAGCCGTTCCGTGACCAGCATGGCTCTCCTCCCTTCCGCCCGCGCGAGCGAGCAGATCGGCCACCGTCTTCGAGAGGACGGCGGGACGCACGGGCTTCTCGAGGAACGCGTCGACGGGGAGGACGTCCGGGTCGGCGCGGTAGCCGAGGCCGGTAACCCTGCTGATGCTCGTGAGCATCACGATCGGCGTCGTCCAGCCCGAGCGGCGAAGCTCCTGGGCCATGCGGATCCCGTCGTCCGGCTCGTCCATCATGATGTCGAGGATGAGGAGGTCTGGAGGCCAGTCCGAGACGGCCCTCATCCCGCCGCCCCGGCTGTAGGCGGCTGCTACGGTGTGCCCCTCTCTCTCGAGGAAGAGGCGGCAGGCTTCGACGATGTCCTTGTCGTCATCGACGATCAGGATCCTCGCCATCGTGACCTCCTTGTCCGAATCCCGGGATTCGAGCTGTCGAAGAAAGGTGCATCGGAGACGGCGCCGTCGTCGCCACGGCCGAACCGAAACGGCCAGCTCCCCAACTCATGGAGTGAGCAGCCTATCACCAGCAGATGCGGTCCGTGACACGGAAGTCATTGGAAACAGGCCGCTTCCGGGTCTGTATACGCGGTCGATCAGGAACCCGACGGGTCGCTCCGGCGCCGCGTCCTCAATCGACGTGCGGAGCTGTGAGAACCGGAGGAAGCGCTCCGGACGGGAGCCGGACCGTGAACGTCGTCCCCTTCCCGGGCTCGCTTTCGACGCTCACCTCGCCCCCGGCGAGCTCGACGACCTTCTTCATGATCGACAGGCCGAGGCCGCTCCCGGGGATGTCGCGCGTCTTCTCGTTCCGGATCCGGACGAATTCCCCGAACAGTCGTCCGACCTCCTGCGCCGTCATCCCGATGCCGGTGTCGGCGACGACGAGGCGGACGCCGCCGGCGTCCCTCGCGAGCCTCACGTCCACCCGGCCGCCTTCGCGGTTGTACTTCACTGCGTTCGAAAGGAGGTTGTTCAGGACGATCTCGAGCTCCCCCGGGTCGGCCACGAGCGGCGCCGCCTCGGGCGCGTCGACGAAGATCTCGATCCGACGTGCCGCGGCCGCCGGCTGTGCCGTCTCCACGGCCCGGAGGACGATGTCCCGCGCGTCGAGCTCGACCGGCTCGCGCTTCCTCTGCCCCGACTCGAGACGGGTCAGGTCGAGGAGGTCGACGACGAGGCGCCGCATCCCTTCGAGCCGGGCGCGGCTCCGCTCGAGGACCTCGTCGTACTGCGCCGAGCCGGGCGGGAGAAACCCCTCCCGGAGGACGTCGAGGTAGCCCCCCACGGCCGCGAGCGGCGACTTCAGCTCGTGGAACAGGACCGAGAGAAGCTGGTACCGCGCCTGCCGCTTCTCCTCGGCGAGGCGCTTCGCCCGCCGCTGGAGGGCGAGATGGGTCGCGGCGCGGCTCACCGTCGTCCGGAGCTCCGCAGGAGTGAAGGGCTTCGCGAGGAAGTCGAAGGCGCCCCGCCGCGTCGCCGTCACGGCCGTCTCGATCGTCGCGTAGGCCGTGATCATGACGACGATCGTCTCCGCCGTCGCCGGGCCGAGCCGCTCGAGGACGTCGAGGCCGGAGAGGCCCGGGAGCTTGTAGTCGAGGAGGAGGATGTCGGGGGCTCCCGCCGTGCAGGCGGCGAGCGCCTCCTCGCCGGTGCCGGCCTGCGCGACCTCGAACGACGTCTCCGTCGACTCGTCGGGGAGCGTCGTCCGATGCCCCTCGAGGACCCTCGACACCGCCAGCCGGATCCCCGGCTCGTCGTCGACGACCAGGATCTTCAGCGTGCCGCTCACGCTCAGGCGCCCCGCGTCCCGCGAAGCGGGAGCCTCACGGTCAGGACGGTCCCCGTCGGCCCGGCGGCGGGGTCGGCGTTCGAGACGACGTCGATGTCTCCGCGATGCATCTTCACGATCCCGTAGCTCACCGGCAGGCCGAGTCCCGTCCCCTTCCCGATCGGCTTCGTCGTGAAGAACGGCTCGAAGACCCGGGAGAGGTTCTCCTTCGAGATTCCCGTGCCGCCGTCGGTGACCGAGAGGACGAGGGAGCTCCCCACGGCCCGCGTCCTCACGATGACCGTCCCGCCCCGCGGCATCGCCTCGGCCGCGTTGCGGACGAGGTTCGCGACGACCTGGACGATCTGGTCGCGGTCCAGCTCGACGACGAGCCCCGGGTCCTCGTGCTCGACCTCGACGTCGACCCTCTCGGGCAGGACGACTCCCCGGATGCTCTGCGCCACGAGGTCATCGACGGTGACCTCCGACAGGGAGACCTTGTTCTGTCGGGCGAAGTCGAGGAGCCCCGAGACGATCTTCTTGCAGCGGTCCGCTTCCGCGGCGACCGTCTGGAGGTCTCCCCGGAGCGAGGAGCCCTCCGGGACCCCCTCGAGGAGGAGGTGGGAGTAGAGGAGGACGACGCCGAGGGGGTTGTTGACCTCGTGGGCGATCCCGGCGGCGAGCTGGCCCATGCTCGCGAGCCGCTCGGAGTGCAGGAGCGCCTGCTGGGCCGAGGCGAGCTGGTCGTGCGAGACCGCGATCTCGCGGACCGCGTTCCGGAGCTGGTCGATCGTGAAGGGGAGGCACATCTCCGACTCGGCGAGGCCCGAGTGGACGGCGGCCGCGTGCTCGCGGCAGGTGTCGTAGCCGCACGCTCCGCAGTTCAGCTCGTCGGCCGGCGACGGCTTTCCCATCCGCCGGAGGATCTCCGCGACGTCCTCCCCGCTGGCCGCCCCGACCGTGACCGGACGGGCGAAGAAGGAGCGCCCGAGGTCGAGGTCCGCATACGCGCTCATCTCGCCCTCCCACCGGCCACGGTCGAGCTCCCGGAGGCGCTCCCGCGCCGCGCGCGTCACGAGGGCGCGGCGCTTGTAGAGCGGGGCGGTCGAGGTCATTCCCGAGCCCATGACGCAGCCGTTGCAGCAGAGGAGCTCGAGGAGCCTCGTCGCCCCGTCGAGGTCCCCGGACTCGAGCTCCTTCACCGCGTCGACGAACGCGCTCCGCCCGTCGGCCGAGACGACCTCGCCGAGCGTGAGGTCCTCCGGGACCTCGGCCGCCTGGAGCATCCCGCGGCTCACCGGGAAGATCGCCCCGCTCCCGGCCCGCGGCGGGTCGAACTCCTCGGGCGAAGCGTCGGCGGGCTCGATCCCCTTCTCGCGCCACATCTCGCGGAGCTCCCCGAACGTGATGGCCTCGTCGACGCCGGGGTCGGCGCCGGGCCACCGGTCCTCCCCCTTCTTCGCGATGCAGGGCCCGACGAAGACGATGTGAAGGTCCGGACCATGGAGGCGCCGGAGGACCCGCGCCGTCGCGACCATCGGAGAGGCGACGGGCGCCAGAAGCTCCACGAGGCTCGGGTGATAGCGCTCGACGTAGCTCACGACGGCGGGACAGGTCGTCGCGATGTAGCGCGTGCCGGGCTCGGCGAGGAGCTCGCGGTAGCGGCGGGCGACGAGGTCGGCGCCGAACGCGACCTCCTGGACGAACGCGAAGCCGAGCGCGCGGACCGCCCCGACGAGCCGCGGGACGGGGAGCTCGGGGAACTCGGCCGGGAAGCTCGGCGCGAGGCAGGCGGCGACGGGTGTGCCCGAGGCGAGGAGCGCCTCGACCTGGGCGATCGAGCGGACCGCCTGCTTCGCCCCCTGGCTGCAGACCCTCACGCAGTTGCCGCAGGCGATGCAGCGTTCCGGGATCACCTCCGCCTGCCTCCCGGAGATCCGGATCGCCTTGGCCGGGCATTCGCGGACGCAGGCGAAGCAGACCCGGCAGCGCTCCCGGAGCGTCGTGACGAGGGCCGTCCGCCAGCCGGGGCTCACGGGCACGCCTCCCGGACGACCCCGGCTGCGGGGCGGGGCGCTTCCTCGCCGCCCGCCGCCCCGTCGACCCGGAACCGGCCGGAGGTCCTTCGCAACCGTCGCCTCCCCGCGGTCGGCCGCGCAGCGGCCCGCCGCAACGGGACATCTTAGACCTTCGGAAAGGCGCCTCGACGCGGTGGTCCGTGACGTGGCGGCGCCGGCCCCGGGCCACCCGGCATCCGCACGCCGGCGGCGCGCGTTCTTGACGCCCCCTCCGTTCTGTTAGAGACTTCTAACAATGGAGCTCGCCCGCCCCACCCCGAAGGCCTCGATGAGCGAGCCCCTCGAGGACTACCTCGAGACGATCTACCTCCTCGTGCAGGAGCATGGCTTCGCCCGGGTGAAGGAGATCGCGAAGGCGCGCGGCGTGAAGGCCGCGACGGTCTCGATCGCGCTCCGCAAGCTCTCCGAGGCGGGTTTCGTGAACTACGTCCGGCGCGAGTACATCGGCCTGACGGAGCGGGGCGAGGAGGCCGCGCGGCGCGTCCTGACGCGCCATCGGCTCCTGACGCGGTTCTTCTCCGAGGTCCTCGGCATGTCTCCCCACGCCGCGTCCGAGCAGGCCTGCTCGCTCGAGCACGCCCTCACGGACGAGGCGATGGACCGCATGGTGAGGTTCTTCGAGTTCCTGGGCACGCGCCCGTCCGTCGTGGCGGCATTCGGACAATGCCCGACGGGGAGCCGCCCCGGCGACGTGGAGCCGTGCGGGACCGCCTCGCCCGACTGCGCCCGCTGCAGCCTCGCCCCGAAGGAGAAAGCCATGAGCATCGCCACCATGAAGCCCGGCCAGAGCGGCGTCGTCACGCAGATCACGGCGACGGGCGCCCTCCGACAACGTCTCCTCGACATGGGGATCCTCCCGGAGACGAAGGTCGACGTGGAGCGCTCCGGCCCCGGCGGCCACCCGCTCTGGATCCGCTGCCAGGGGGCCCGCCTCGCTCTCCGCCGCGCCGAGGCCTCGAGCGTCCTCGTCCGGGCCGGGGCGTGACCTCACCCTTTTTTCGACAGAGAATTAGATGGCTCTAACACTCCTTGCACCGCAGAGCACGATTCCCGTGGCCGCCCGCTTCCGGATCGCCCTCGCGGGGAACCCGAACTGCGGCAAGACGTCGCTCTTCAACGCTCTCACGGGAACGCGGCAGCACGTCGCGAACTACCCGGGCGTGACGGTGGAGCGGCGGACCGGGACGTTCTCGCTCGGGGACGCGACCGTCGAGGTCGTCGACCTCCCTGGCACCTACGGCCTGAGCGCGTTCTCCCCGGAGGAGCGAGTCGCCGAGGACGAGCTCGCCACCGGGCCTGACGTCGTCGTCGTCGTCGCCGACTCGATGCAGCTCCAGCGGAACCTCGTCCTCCTCTCGCAGGTCCTCCTCGCCGGGGCGAACCCGGTCCTCTGCCTGAACATGGCCGACGAGGCGAGGGCCGCGGGGCAGAAGCTCGACGTCCCGCTGATGGAGAAGCTCCTCGGCCTCCCCGTCGTCGAGACCGTGGCCCGCACCGGCGAGGGGCTCGACGCGCTCCGCGAGGCGATCCGCCGCGCCGCCGCCGCGCCTCTCCCCCGCCATCGGGTCGTCCTCGGCGAGGAGCTCGACGGGGCGCTCTCCGCGATCGCACCGCTCCTCCCGGGCGAGGTCGCCCCCCGGCAGCGCGAGTGGGCCGCGCTCAGGCTCCTCCTCGAGGCGGGCGAGCCGGGACCGCGGGTCGAAGGACCGGCCGGCCGCGAGAAGGCCGCGGCCGAGGCGCGCCGGCAGCGCGCCCGGCTCGAGGCGAAGCACGAGAGAGCGATCTCGGTCTTCGTCGCCGAGAGGACCTTCGGCTTCGTCGACGGACTCCTGCGCGAGACGCGGACGCCCCCACCCCGCATCGACGCGCGCGTCCTCTCCGACCGGCTCGACGACGTCGTCGCCCACCGCTGGCTCGGCCTTCCGATCTTCGCGGCCGTCCTCTACGGGATCTTCTGGCTCACGTTCACCGTCGGAGAGGCGCCGATGGGGTGGATCGAGTCGGGCGTCGGCCTCCTCGGGAGCGCCGTCTCCGGCCTCTGGCCCGCGGGGTCGGAGTCGGTCCTCCGCTCTCTCCTCGTCGACGGCGTCATCGCCGGGGTCGGCGGGGTGCTCGTCTTCCTCCCGAACATCCTCCTCCTCTTTCTCGGCCTCGCCCTCCTCGAGGATTCGGGGTACATGGCCCGCGCCGCGTTCCTGACCGACCGGGCGATGCACCGCTTCGGCCTCCACGGGAAGAGCTTCCTGCCGATGATGACCGGCTTCGGCTGCACCGTCCCCGGCATCCTCGCGACCCGGACGCTCGAGAACGAGCGCGACCGGCTGACGACGATGCTCGTCCTGCCGCTCATGTCGTGCGGGGCGCGCCTGCCGATCTGGATGCTCCTCGTCCCGGCCTTCTTCCCCCCGGCGTGGAGAGCGCCGGCGCTCTGGCTCATCTACGCCTCCGGGATCGCGCTCGCCCTCCTCCTCGCGCTCCTCCTCCGCCGGACGATCCTGCCCGGCGAGGACGCCCCGTTCGTCATGGAGCTGCCGCCGTACCGGATACCGACCCTGAAGAGCGTCGTCCTGAAGATGCTCGACCGGGGCGGCCTCTACCTTCGCAAGGCGGGGACCGTCATCCTCGGCATCTCGATCCTCCTCTGGGCGGCGACGTCGTTCCCGAAGCCGTCGTCCTACGCCGTCGACGCGCGCCTCGCCGCCGGCGAGGCGATCCCCGAGTCCGACCTCGCGAACGCCCGCGCCGCCGAGGAGCTGTCGGTCTCCGTCGCGGGTCGCGCCGGCCGCCTCCTCGAGCCCGTCTTCGCCCCGCTCGGCTTCGACTGGAAGATGGTGACGGCGATGATCGGCGCGTTCGCGGCGAAGGAGGTCTTCGTCGCGCAGATGGGGATCGTCTACGCCATCGGCGACGCCGAGGAGGGGGCCGCCGGCCTCCGCGCCCGCCTCGCCCGCGACTACGCGCCGCTCGTCGGCATCAGCCTGATCCTCTTCCTCCTCATCTCCGCCCCCTGCATGGCGACGATCGCCGTGACGCGGCGCGAGTCGGGCCGCTGGCGCTGGGCCTTCCTCCAGCTCTTCGGCCTGACGGCCGTGGCCTGGCTCGTTTCGTTCACCGTCTTCCAGGTCGGGCGCCTCTTCCTCTGAAGGAGAACTCCCGCGTGGACACCCTCATCACCGTGACGATCGTCGCCGCCGCCGCGCTCTGGGCCGCCCTTCGTCTCTTCCGCCGCCGACGGCCCGGCGCCTGCGGAGGGGCGTGCTCCGGCTGCCCGGCCGCCCGGAGCACGACGGGCGGCAACGCCTGCGCTCCCGTTCCCTCCGGCCGGAGCCTTCCCGGGTGGAACGACGGGGGACGGTGACGTGCTCTCTCCCCGCCGCCCCGCCGCTCTCCTCGGCTTGCTCCTCCTCGCCACGACCCTGGCGCCGCGCGCCGGGCGGGCGCAGGAGCCGGCCGCGCCCGAGGCGGAAGGGCTCGCCGGGGCCCTCGCGGAGATCCGGGACGCCCTCGGCCTCTCCGGCTTCTTCGACGTGAAGGCCGCCGACACGCGCACCGACCCGAACGTCTTCTCGATGGGAGACTTCGAGCTCGACCTCGAACGCGACCTCGGCCGGCACGTTCAGGTCGCCGCGGCGCTCGTCGTGAACGACGGCGGAGCCGAGCTCGCCGTCGGATTCGTCGACGTCCACGTCGTCGGCGCTCCCGTGGCGCCCCGCGGGCGGCTTCCGGTCGAGAAGGGCTTTCACGCCCAGCTCGGGCGATTCGACGTCCCGTTCGGCGGCGACTGGCAGTACTTCGCGGCGAAAGACCGGACCGAGCTCTCGGCCCCCCTGACGACCGAGGCGGTCCTCGACGGCGGCTACAACGACGTCGGACTGCGGCTCCTCGGCGGAACGGGGAGCCTCGGCTGGACGGCCTACTGGCTCCGCGGCGAGGGCGAGGGGACGGCCGTCGGCGGCCGGATCGCGCTCATGCCGTTCGACGACGTCTACCGGCTCCGGGACAGGACGCGCGTCTTCGAGCTCGGCATCTCCGCGCTGCACGATTCCGACGGGAACGGGAACACCGAGACGACCTCTCTCGCCGTCGACGCCGAGCTCCGCGCGACGTTCGGCCAGCTTCGCGCCGAGTGGGCGCGCCGCGACGAGCGGCCCGTCGAGGGACGCGACGCCCGACTCGTCCGGTCGGGGCTTCACGTCACCGCCATCGTCGAGGCCGGCGCCGTGGCCGGGGTCCCTCTCTCTCCCTACGTCCGCTGGGACACGGCGAAGGCCGAGCCCGAGGCGGCGGGAGGCGAGGTCGGGGTCGAGGCCGGCCGTACCGAGCGGCTCACCGCCGGCCTGCGCACGCTCCTCTTCGACACGCTCACGCTCAAGCTCGAGTACCAGCGGGTCCTCGCCGCCCCTCCCGAAGCCGAGGCGGAGGAGGGCTTCCGCCGCGACGCCCTCCTCGCCCAGGCCGTCGTCGCGTTCTAGGAGGACCGCCATGACGCCCAGATCCGCCGCTCTGATCCTCGCCGTCGCTGCGATCGTCGCAGCCGGTCCCGGCACCGCAGAGAGCGCCCCGCCCGCGGACGGGCACCCCGCGTGGACCGTCGAGAGCTGCTTCTCTTGTCACCGGTCCGACGAAGCCGCGGCGATCTCCCCGCGGGTCGGACGCCCCTGCCGGACGCTCTGCGCGACGTGCCACGAGCCGCGCGAAGGGCACCACCCGGTCGGGGTCCGGATCCCGCGATCCGTCCCCGCACCGTTGATCCTCACGGCCGGCGGAACGAACACCTGCGTCACCTGCCACGACACGACGAGGCCGCGGCGGGACACCGCGCCGTGGGAGTCCCGGAGCCTGTTCGCGAGGATCGCGCTCCGAACGAAGGAGTACCCGACCCGCTACCTCGCCGTGAAGAACGACAGGGGGCAGCTCTGCCGGACCTGCCACTGACCGGGTCAGGAGCGGGTCGGGACCGGGCGGAGTGTCCGGGGCCCGTTGACCCGGAGCGAATCGCGGAGGTCAGCCTCTCCGCTGCTTCTCCTTCGGCGTGACGCAGGTGCCGGTCGCCCGGCAGACGACGACCGGAGGCTCGAGGATCTCGGCCGCGGAGTCGTTCACCTCGGGCGCCGAGCGGATCACCTTCCGTGCCTCGAAGGCCATCTTCCGGCTCGTGTTTCCAGCGGCCGTGATCGTGCCTTCGGCCTCGATGTAGTCCCCCGCGTAGACCGGCGCGAGGAAGTCGACGGAGTCGTAGGCCCGGAAGAGCCCTTCGTCGCCGTCGTGCCGGATCAGCAGCTCCGTCGCGACGTCTCCGAACAGCCCGAGCATCCGGGCCCCGTCGACGAGGTTGCCGCCGTAGTGGGCGTCGTGGCTGGACATCCGGAGACGGATGACGACCTTCAGGCCTTCGCCGGGCTTCTTCGCTTCGCTCAACTCGTTCACCTCGATCGTGTGTTTCGGCCCGGCGCCGCCGCTCAGCCCCGAAGGGCCGCCCGGGCGGCCACGAGCCGCGCGTCGATCGTCTCACGACGGCGGGGCGCGTCCGAGGCGCTGCCGGAGCCGGAGAGCGTTCCGGCGAAGTCCGAGAGCAGGCCTCGCATCTCCGAGAGCGCGCCCCGCGCCTCCTCCATCGCCCGCTGCTCCCCCGCCGAGGAGCCTCCCCCGCACATCCCCTCGGCGGAGGCGATCGCCGCCGAGGCCCTCTCCGAAGCCGCCGAGAACACCGCAGTGTCGATCGGCGCGCGCAGGAGGACGTCCGCGGCCTCCTGCGTGAGGCGGCTCGCCTCCTCGGCGGCGTAGAGACAGGCCTCTCCCGTGGCCGAGGGTGCGCCGACGCTCGTGCCCGCCGACGACGTACGGATCGCCGACCCTTCGTTCGAGACCTCCCCCGGCTTCCAGAGCCAGAACGCGACGGCGGCCACGACGACGAGCCAGAACAGCGAGCGACGGCTCATGACGACCTCCTGTTCCCGACCTTCGACCGGGACGCGCGCCTCAGTCCGCCCAGTCCTCGGGCGGGATTCCGAGCGCCTTCCGCCGGGCCTTGTGCTCGGCCTTGATCTTCGCGCTCTCGTCGGCCACCTTCTTCGCGGTAGCGCGGAACTCCGTTATCTTCCGTTCGGCGTCGGCCAGCTCCTCGTCCGTCCTGGCCCGCGCTTCCGCCAGCTCCAGCTTCCTCCACTCCCCCGGCGGTACGAGATTTCCCAGCTCGACGAGCCTGCGGTATTCCTTCTCCGTCAGGGCCTTGTCCTCCGAGACCTTCGCGTCCGCTCCTTCGATCTTCCGAGCCGCCCCCGCGATCGCCGACGCGAGGTCGTCCAGGGTCTTCTGGACGCACTCCGCGACCCTCTTGTCCCAGGAGCAGTCCTTGTAGGGCGAGGAGGCCCGGATCGAGCCCGACTTCACGGGCTCGAAGGCCTTCTGCATCGCCTCCCAGGCCTTCACCTCGGCGTCGAACGCCGCCTCGAAGAGCTTCGCCCATTCCTGGACCGGCTGCGTGTAGATCTTCTGGACGAGCGGATACGTGGAAACGGCCGTCTTCCAGCTCTTCAGGGCCGCCTGCTCGTCCGTGGTCAGGCGAGTCCTGGGCTTCTCGGCGTTGTCCTTCGCGGCGTACGCGTACGCCCACGTGATGGCCGAGTAGGTCGAGTCGACCTGGTCCCGCATCCGCTTCAGGTTCGCGTAGGCGTCCTGAGCCTCCTTCAGCTTCTCCCTGTTCCACGCCGTCCCGGACCCGCCCGCCGCGATCTCGATCGCCTTCGCCCAGACCGGGTCCGTCGCCTGCATGTTCCTGCGTATCTCCTCGAACCGTCCCGGAGCCTCGTCGGCCTCCTTCTGGAAGGCCGCGGCCGAGATGGCGACGCCCTCCCGCCAATCCAGGAGCGTCGGCCTGCGGGAGATTCCCCCCAGGAACGAGTTGTGCTGCTTCTCCCACTCGTCCTGGTCCGACGGCCGCGTCCCCGTCTTCTCGTGCTTCCTCGACTCCTCCCACGACACGAAGAGCTGTCCGCCGAGACTCCTCCACTCCGTGACGTCGCTCGACCCGGGCTTCCGCTTGACGATCGCCTCGAACTTCGGGAGGTACTCCTCGATAACGTGCTCGGAGTGACGGCGGGAGAGCTCCCAGCGGAGCGCCGTCTTCTGGACGTACGTCTTCTCGCGCGTGTCCTTCTTCTCCTCCTGGAACGGGTTCCTGACGTCCGGGTGAAGCGAGTCCGGAACCTGAGCGAGCCCGTTCGTCCCGAGGAGGAACGCAGCTCCCAGGAGCGCGGTGAGGCGGACCGGGAGGTTCTGCGAGAGGGTCGTCTTCATCTCGTCCTCCTCAGAACTGCGCGGCGAAGTCGTAGACGTACCAGCGACCGCCGCCGCGGCGGATCAGCTCGTGCGGTTTCGGCGATCCGTACTGCCGGCCACGCTCGTCCCACGCCTTCGTCGTGACGGTCGCCCGCTCGACCGACGGCTCGCTGATCTTCTTCACCTGCGCCTTCTGCTCGTCCGTCAGGAAGAACGACTCGAGGTCGTTCCCGGCGTCGTACCCCTTCACCATCGTCTTCTCGACCTTCTCGACCGTCGTGTGGACGTAGAAGTCGCGGAACCGCACCTGGTGCCAGTCCCAGTGGTACATCGCGAGGCTCCTCGCCCGCGGCCCCTGGAGCCGCTTCGGGTCGATGCAGTCGAGGTAGAGCTTCAGGTTCTTCTCCTTGATCGCCGTCGCGAAGATCTCGACGAGCCGCTCCGGCGTGACGTCCGCGGGGATCGACTTCACGCTGTAGAGCGGACCCGTGATCTCCTCCATCCGCTCTTCGCCCGCGAAGCGCCCGCCCAGCTCGGCGTTCCGGTCCGCGACGGCGAAGGCGCGCCCGTCGACCCAGATCGCCTCCGGGACGACGACCCAGCCCCAGAAGGCGCCGCCGAACCTCTTCCTTCCCGCCTCCGGGACGGCGAGCTCGGCCCCCTCGATCCGGCCTGCCACCGAGAACGGCGTCCCCTCGGCGAGACCGGTGTCGACGAGGCGCCGGTAGCGCTTGAGCGCCTCGTACGCGCCACGCCAGGAGGGCGTGTCGATCTGGACGTAGTACATCCCCCGGGCGGGCGTGCCCCAAAAGACGAACTCGCGGCCGAGGTCCGTGAACTGGTTCGCGGGGTACTCGAGCCCGTCGAGGACGACGTACTTCCCGGGCATTCCCCGCCCCGCCGGCTCGCGGAAGCCGGGCGCCGGGAGGGCCTGGGCGAGGAGCCGGGGGCCGGCCCGCCCCTTCCACGCCGCGATCTGCGCCGCGGCCTCCTTCTAGAAGAGCTCGACGATCTTCCTCTCCTGGTCGCGGTAGCGGAGCATCTCGGGGGTGATCTCGACGAAGTCCCCCTTGCTCCCCATGAGCGCCGTCCGCGCCCGCGCGAAGAGCGCCTCGACGGCCGGGTCGTCGGGGTACTTCTCCTTCAGCTCCTTGATCCGCTTCAGCGCCTCGTTGTCCTCGTAGCCCGGCCTGAAAGCCGCGCCGCGGGCCCGCCGGGCGTGGTCCTCGAGCTTCTTCAGGTAGAACTCCGCCTTCGTCACGTCGTTCGGCGGCGCCTTCTGGGCCGAAGCGGCGAACGGTACGAGGAGCGCCACGGCGAGCGCCGCGGCCGACAGGAGCCGAGCGGAGAAGAGATGCATGCCGACCCTCCGATTCCGGTCGCCACGACTCGACGTCCTTCGGGCGACCGTCACGCGAATTGGCAGATAGCCCTTCCGGCGATCATCCGCAGGAGCGAAGCCCCCGGTCAAGCGACGACGCCGCGAGATCCAATCTCAGACGATGCGAGCCGTTTCGAGCCTTTCGCCTTCCGAGGGCTCCGGACGCTCATCGGACGCGCGCGTCGGTGGTACCTTCGGGATCGTGACGCGGTGCCCCGCCCCTCTCGCCATCGCCCTGGCTCTCGCGACTCTCTTCTCCGCCGCCGCCTGCGCCGGCAGCGAGGCGCGCGACGCCGCGGCGAGCCCCGCGGCGCCCGCGCGACCCGATGAAGGAGGGCCTGCCCGCATGCGCGTCGTCCGGAACGAGAAGGCCGTCGAAACCGTTGCCGGCGAGCGCCTCGACCTCGTCGTGACCCGCCCCGTCGGGATCCCCGAGCAGCTCCAGGTGGAGTGGCCCGCCGATCCGGCGATCGACGGGGACGCGGTCCGCTTCGTGAGGCGGCGCGTCGAGGCGCCCCCGCCCGAGGACGACGGCGGCGTGACGACGCTCCACTACGAGCTCGAGGCAGTGCGACCCGGAGCCGCGCGCGTCACGCTCGCGCCGAAGCCCGCGAGCCGCGACGCCGCGCCGCCCCCTGTCGTCATCGACGTGACCGTGCGCGACGCCGCGCCGCGCTGACGGCCGACGCCTCGCTATCGGAGAAGCGCCTCGACCGCCGCGATCGTCGGCTCGAGAGGCTCCGGCACCTTCACGCGCCGCGCGGCCGCCGGCACGTCCTTCAGTCCGGTCCCGGTGACGAGGAGGACGACGCGCTCCTCGCGACCCACCTTCCCTTCCGCGAGCGCGAGCTCGAGGCCCGCGAGGGCGATCGCCGCGGCGGGCTCGGCGAAGACGGACGTCGCGGCGGCGAGGCGCGGGATCGCGTCGAGGATCGCCGCCTCGGAGACGAGGACCCCGCAGCCGCCCGAGGCGCGGACGTCGGCGAGGGCCATCACGGCGTTCCGCGGCGCGGCGACGGTGAGGCTGTCGGCGACGCTCCCGGCGTCCGGCTCGGGCGTGATCTCGGCGGCGCCGGAGCGGAGGGCGCGGGCGATCGCGCCGGAGCGCTCGGGCTGGACGGCGACGAGACGCGGGACGCGCGGGAGGAGCCCGCAGCGGACGAGGTCGGCGAACCCTTTCGCGACGCCCGCGACGATGACGCCGTCCCCCGTCGGGACGACGACGGCGTCCGGCGCCTCACGCCCGAGGCCTCGCGCGATCTCGAGCGCAGCCGTCTTCTTCCCCTCGACGGTGAAGGGATTCAGCGCCGTGTTCCTGTTGTACCAGCCGAAGCGGGCGCAGGCCTCGAGCGAGAGCTCGAAAGCCTGGTCGTACGTCCCCGCGACCGGGACGAGCCGCGCGCCGTAGCTCGCCATCTGGACGAGCTTGGCGGGCGGGGCCGAGGCCGGGACGAAGACGACCGTCTTCACGCCCGAGGCCGCCCCGGCCGCCGAGAGGGCCGTCGCGGCGTTGCCCGTCGAGGCGGCGGCGACGGTTTCGTATCCGTACTCGATCGCCTTCGCGACGACGAGGGCCGAGGCGCGGTCCTTCGTCGAGCCCGAGGGGTTCCGCGTGTCGTCCTTCAGGAAGAGGCGCGGCATCCGGAGCGCCTCACGCAGGCGCGGCACCGGGAGGAGCGGCGTCCCGCCCGCGGCGAAGGAGAAGAACGAGTCCGGGCCGCGGACCGGAAGGAACGGGGCGAGCCCCTCTGGAGAGGCGAGAGGCGCGTCCGGCCATCGGCGAGGGAGGGACTGCTCGGCGAGCTCGACGCGGAGGACGCCGCGCGTGAAGGAGCCCGGGGCCTGGAGGCGCGCGCAGGCGGGACAGACGTAGAGCGAGCGGTCCTCGCCGTAGCGGGCGCCGCACTCGTTGCAGAGGAACGTGAAGTCGGTCACGGCCGGGCATCGTAGCGCGGACCGAACGTCGGCCGCCTCCCCGGCGCGGCGTAGAATTGCTCTTTGGCAGACCGTCCGCCCCTTTTGCACGTTTCCGTCCGGGGAGGCCGTGATGGGTCGAATCGTCCAGTCCGTCGCAATGTCGTACGTCCGAGGCTGCCTCGTCAGCGGGGTCGTCACGATCTACGTCTTCACGATCCTCGTCGGGTTCCTCCTGCTTCCGCTCGGGCGGATGCATCGCACGCCGGGTGCCGACCCGAAGGAGATCTTCCTGCCGCTCGGGATCGGCGCCTTCTTCCTTCTGGTCCTGCCGGCGCTCGTCGCGTACCTGGTGACGCGTTGGCGCAACGCCGCGTTCGACAGGATGTTCGGCGCCCTCGGCCTCGCCGGCTTCCCCTACGCCGTCCAGTACCGCCGATACGACGGGACGTACGGAGGCCGTCGCTTCCAGGGCTTCTTCTCGCGCGGCCCGCGCCTCGCCCTCGAAGCCGACGTGGCCGTCTGGACGAGGTTCGGCATCACGGCCGGCTCGGGCGACACGCAGCTCCTCGCGGCGCTGGCGGGCGAGAAGCCGATCCGCTTCGCCGTCCCCGCGTTCGACGGCCTCGACGTCTTCGGCGAGGAGGAGGCGTGGGTGCGGCGCCTCCTCGCCGAGCCGGGTGTCCCGACGCTCCTCGCGAGGCTCCTGCGGTACCAGGGGCCCTTCGCCCGCAGACAGCTCGTCCTCCGCCCCGGGGCGCTCAACGTCACGTTCCACCTCTCGACCGCTTTCATGAGCTGGATCCCCTCGACGGCGCAGGTGAAGGACTGGGCCGACGCGCTCGTCGCGCTCGCCGACATAGCCGAGCGCGTCCTGCCGCCGGAGGTCCCGGTCGCGCCGACGCGCCTCGAGCAGCAGGTCGATTCCGTGCGGCGAATGGGCTTCGCCGTCAATCCAGGCGCCCTGGCGCTCGGCGCCATGCTCGCCACCTCGCTCGCGATCGCCGCGATCGCGGGGATCATCGTCGTCGCGCAGAAGTCGTGCCGGCCGACGAGGGGACCCGGGAGCGTCGCCGAGGTCCGCGACGTCCTTCACCACGTCTACGCGACGGCCCAGAGCCTCCAGGTGGCCGAGCTCCCGGCCGCGAGCATGCTCGACCTGTACGGGAACGCCGGGTCCCTCGGCACGGTCGAGTCCGAGGACGCCACCAGCCTCCGCGCCATAGCGAAGGTCCCGAACGGGGCGCGGATCGTCGTCACGAAGAGCCCGGGTATGGCGGCGGCGCGCGAGGTCGAGTGGCTCTTCGACCCGCCGCTCTCCGCGAAGGTATCCGTGGTCGAGCAGCAGCTCGGAAAGCTCGAGCTCTCCCCGGCCCCCGGCGAGCCGAAGGCCGTCCTCGGGCTCGCGACGCCGAGGAAGGCCGACGGGGCGCGATGGCCGGTCCGGGTCCGGGTGCGCTTCGAGGGGAAGGCGGGTGGGCCGATCACGAGGATCTCCGCGTACCGCGACGACCCGGCCGTCCCGGCGCCGTCGGCGTCGGCGGGCGAGGCGCCGCGGGCGTCCGTGTCGACGCCGTCCTCCGCCGGCGAGACCGCGGCCGCACCGCCGGCAGCGGCGTCCTCCGGACTCCTCCCGCAATGCCCTTCGCTGTTCTCGAACATCGGCGAGATGGCCGTCGGGGAGTCGCGGTCCTGTGTCTGCACGAGGGACTACGGCATCGGCATCCGCGGGAACGGCCGCTACGACCCGTCGTCGTCCCTCTGTGAGGCCGCCCGCCATGCCGGGGTTCTCACCCGCCCGGGCGACGTCGTCACGTTCTGGCGGCAGCCCGACTGCCCCCGCCTCTGGGGCTCGGCGGCGAACGGCGTCGTCTCGAAGAACTTCGCGTCCCCGACGGCGACCTTCTCCTTCACGGCCGAGCCGCCCCCCTGCCCGCCCCCGCCGAGCACCGCCGCGGACCTGAAGCCCTGTCCGGGCCTGTTCAGCAAGGAGCTGGAGGCGATGCCCGAGGGCTCGAGCCTCGACTGCACCTGCGCGTACGACAAGTACGGGAAGGGGTCGCTCTGGGGGACGCGCGTCTACTTCCTCGGCTCGAACGTCTGCGACGCGGCCCAGCACGCGGGGATGGTCGACCGGAAGGGGAGCGCGGTCACCGTCTTCCTCGGCGGAGAGTGCGACCGCTTCTGGGGCTCGAGGTCGTTCGGGAAGGTGTCCGACAGCCGGCGGAAGCCGGGCCGGAGCATGGCGTTCCAGCAGCCATACCCGGAGTGCCCGGGGCCGACCGACCCGTGGTGAGCGCCCGCCGGACCGGGCGAGCCCTCAGCGGGGGGCGGACCACCTCTTTGGCCGCAGGACGAGAGCCGCGACCACGGCCGGGAGCGCCATGAGCCACTGGACCGCGGGGACGCCGACCGACGCGAGGAGGATGAGGACGTTCTTCTCGACGGCCGCCCAGACGTAGTAGAGCGCCCCGAAGAGGACGGCCACGAGGGCGAGGGCGGCGACGACGGCCGCGCCGGTCCTGGACTTCGAGAGGCGGGCCGCGAGGAGGAACGCCGCGAAAGGGCTCGCCATGACGAGAGCGGCGAGCGCGACGACCCCCGCGCCCGGCAGGTCCTCGGTCGTCCAGACGCCGAAGCCGGGGAAGGCGAGAAACGACACCGGCCCCGTGAGGGCGCCGACGGCAGAAGTCACGTAGGCGACGATGCGCGCCGGGTTCCGCTCCGCCGAGGCTGCGGCGGACGGCATGCCGCCCGCCCCGGTCGGCGGCCCGCTCATCCCTTCCCTCCCGCCACGGCCGCACGCGCGAGGAGCTCGTCGGCTGCGGAGCGCGCCGCACCGGCGCGCGGGTCGTCGATCCGGGCGAGAAGCGCCTTCAGCTTCTCGAGGTCGTTCCTCGTCCTCTCCAGGTCTTCCCGCGGCGAGCCGGCGAAGAGAGCCGCTCCGCGCGGGTCCCCGACCGCCTCCTCGAGCGCGGTCGCGACGTTCGCGAGCGCCTCCCCGGCGTGGGCGCCCCGCGGATGCCGCTCGAGATAGCGGACGTCGGTCCGGCCGAGCACGGAGAAGCGGCACGGGACGTCTCCCTCGCACTCGCCGGGGAGCTGCGTCCGGGCGGCCTCCCAGGCGATCTCGTCCGCCACGGAAAGTGACGCGGAGCGATCGTGCAGCTCCCAGAAACGGTCCGCCACGACGATCCAGCGGGCCGCCGGCTCGTTCCAGGAGAGGTCGCGCGCCTGCGCCTCGACCCACGCGAGGACCTTCTCTTCGCGACGCCGCCGGAAGCCGATCGCGCCGCAGGCCCGATCGAGGGCGCGCAGCGTGGCGAGCTCGATCCGGGCGCGCGCCTCCGGCGTCGCGGCCTCCCCTGCGGCCCGCGCGAGGAACGCGTGCAGCTCGGCGAACGCCTCGAACGGGTCTCCCGCCCGCTTCAGCCTGTCGCCCGCGATCTCCAGGGCGAGGGCGTCGCGCTCCGCCTCCGCGTACGGCAGGCTGAGGGCGCCGAAGAGCCACCCCTGCTCGCCCGAGGACGTGGCGACCTCGAGCCACGGCGCCCTCTCGCCGCCGATCGTGTCGACGCCTCCCGTTCGGGCGACCTCCACGACGAGAGTCCCGAGGGGGAGCCGCGCGACGACCCTCCGCGAGACGCCCGGCGCCTCGCGGAGGGCGACCGCGGCGGCGGAGACGATCCTGCGGTCGGGCTCCGCTCCCCCGGCCGGGGTCGCCGGGAAGAGGAGCGCCGCGAAGACGACGGGAAGCGCTCGCCTCATGCCGGCCTCCTTCGGACCGGACGATTCTCGCTCGTGCTGCTATGCTCGCCAATCGGAATCGATTCGGCAATTCAGGAGGCGCCCATGAGGCCCCGTCGAGCCGTACTCCTCCTCGTCGCGTCGCTCGCCGCGGCACCCCTACTCGCCCAGACCTCCGACGACCGGGGCTTCGACCCGACCGGCGTCTGGTACGGGCAGCAGGGGCCCCTCGTCCTCGTCCGCGCGGGCGACACGCTCTCCTTCTCCTACTCCGGCGTCTTCGGCGCAACGGCCCACATCTGCGACGGCATCGGCGTCGCGGGCTTCGTGGGCGACGGGACGTGGGAGTACGTCGACGACGAGGGGACCGTCACCTTCACGACGAAGGGCGGGACGGTGTCGATGGAGGCGACGAAAGGGATCGCCTCCTTCTGCGGCGCGAACTGGCCGGGGGCGACGTTCACGAAGGAAGGTTGGAAGCCCGCCTTCAGCTGCACCGTGACCACGCCGAAGGCCCGGTTCCTCACCGTCGCCCCGTCCCCCGAGCCGCGCAAGGGGTTCGTCGTGAAGGGAGACGTCGTCGAGGCCGTCGGCCTCGTCAACGAGAGCACCCCGGCCTGGCTCCTCGTCAGGTACGTCGGGAAGAAGCAGACCACCGCGGGCCTCCTCGAGCGCGACGCGCTGGAGTGTCGAGAGGAGTAGGCGCCGCCCCGGGAGGGAGAAGATGATTCGTCGACCCTGCCTCGCCCTTCTCGCCACGGTCCTGGCGTCGGTCGTCGTCGCGCCGGGCGCTCGCGCCGCGGACCTGACGCTGCACGGACTGAAGGCCGCTCCGCCGATCCCCTTCTCCGCGCCGGAAGAGGCCGGCCTCGACGCGCTCCGCGTCGTCCACCCGGCCGACGCGAAGGCGGGAGGCGAGAAGCTGAGCCTCACGGCTGTCGCCTTCCCGAAGGACTCCGGGATGTCCGACGCCGAGCTCCTCGATTACGTGAAGACGACGTTCCTCGCGACCTCGGCCGCCGGAAAGCCCGTCGAGCGGAACCTCCTCGGGAGGAAGGTGACCGGGCAGGCGCTCGAGAAGAAGATCCCGGCGCCGTCGCTCGCCGAGGTCTACGTCGCGACGAAGAAGGGGGGCGAGAAGGTCGTCCTCGCCTTCGTACTCGCCCCCGGTTTCTCGGAGGAGGCCGAGGCGGCGATCGCGGCGATCGCCGCGACGCTCCGCGAGTAGCCGCCGGGCTCGCCCACAGGGCGAGGAATCAAGCGGGGACCCGGCTCGCCGCCGAGTCCCCGCAGAAGGGTTTCCGGCCCGTATCGGGCGCTACTTGTAGAGGTTCTCGATCAGCTTGCCCGCGAGCTTCTTTCCGAGCTCGACCTTGTCGTGCTCGGCGTACGTCTTCGGCTGCCAGTCGACGCGAAGGACGTCCGGACCCTTCTGGACGACGATCACCGTCGCGCCGGTGACGAAGTCGCACATGTAGGCCTTGTCACCCACGCCAGCCACCTCGACGACCGAGCCGGGCGCGGCGAAGCCCTTCGTGCTCTCGAACTCGGCGTCTCCTCCGCCGACGACGGCGGCGAACCGGATGACGGAGAAGTCCTTCCCGGGGACGTTGTACCCGGCGGACGGCCGCCCTTCCTGCGCCTTGCTCCCCGCGTCGGGGAAGTAGGTCATCGTCTGGCCGGTGATCGCGCCGACGTCCGCGGCGGAGATCGCGTCCTGCATCGCCCAGCCCGTCGGCAGGTGGATCTTCGCGGCGCCGCTCGCCGCCGGGGCCTCCGCTGGCGCGGCCGCGGCCGGCTCGCCGGCCGGCTCGGGGGACTCCTTGGCCCCTCCGCAGCCGGAGAGCGCCGCCGTGACGAACGCGGTGAGCGCGAGGGTCGTAATCCGTTTCCCGATTCGCATCGACGTTCCTCCTGACACTCCGATCTCCCGCGGGCGTGCCGCGGCCATCGGCCATCTTCCGCCCGACGCGGATTCGTCGTCCAGCCAATTCGAGTACGACCCCTGCCGGGAGATCGGGTCGGATTCGGTCGCCGAGCGCGCCCGCGGCGCCTCGGCCCTCCCGATGCGGAAGCCCGGCGTGACGGCGAGGCGGCGGCCCCTGCGAGGAGGATCGGCCCCCGGACCGGACGAGGCCTCCGGACACGGCGGGAGCTCCTGCCGTGCGATCCGCCGCGATCCCTGGAGATCTCGTCTCATCGGTTAGGATGCGGCCGAAACCACACAAAGACCGCCTCCAGGAGGGATTCACATGCACGAACGAGCCGCGCGGCCCGGGGACGGCGCTTCGCTCTTCCGCTCGCCGGAGTACGACGCTCTCCCCGCGGTGGATCGCGCCGCCGTCGACGCCCTCGTCTCGACGCTCCGCGTCCCCGCCGGGACGACGGTCTTCCGGCGGGGAGAGCCGGGCGACGCGATGTACGTCGTCGCCGACGGTCGCTTCCGCGTCACCGGGACGACGCCCGCCGGAGCCGAAGTGACGCTCGGCGAGATCGGTCCCGGGGAGTGGACGGGCGAGATGGCGATCCTGACGGGCCAGCCCCGCTCGGCGACGCTGACGGCGATGGAGGACGGAGCCCTCGTGAGGCTTCCCCGCGAGGGCTGGGACGAGCTCGCGCGCCGCTACCCCGCCGTCGCCTCCAGGCTGACGGAGGCGATCGGTCCGCGCCTGCGACGCGCGCAGCTCCTGCGCGTCTGGGAGGAGCTCTTCGGCATCACCGAGCCGGAGGCCTTTCGCGACCTGGAGAAGGCCGTCGAGTGGCGGCGCGTCGCCGCGGGCGAGCTCCTCGTCCGGCAGGGCGACCCGAGCGACGCGATGTACGTCGTCGTCACCGGCCGCTTCCGGACGACGGTCCGCGGCGAGGACGGCGTCGAGACGACCGTGCGGGAGACAGGCGCCTTCAGCACCGTCGGCGAGCTCGGACTCCTCGCGGACCAGCCGCGCTCGGCCAGCGTCGTCGCCCTCCGCGACGGCGAGGTGCTCCGCCTCGGGCGCGACGCGTTCCGCGGCTTCGCCCTGAAGCGGCCGGAAGCGCTCCTGCGCGTCGCGTCGATCGTCGCCGGGCGCCAGGCGAGCGCCGTGGCGCCGAAAGGCCGCGCGTCCGCCCCCGTTCCGGACGGACTCACGATCGCGGTCCTGCCCCTCGGGCCGACGGCCGGGGCCTCCGCCGTCGCGCGGACGCTCGCGTCCCGGCTCGAGGCGCTCGGCGCGACGCTCCTCCTCGACGCCGCCGGCCTCGACGCGCGTCACGGGCGGCCAGGCGTCGCGGAATCCCCGCTCGCCGGGCCGCTCGGTCTGGCCGTCGACGTCTCGCTGCGCGAGCTCGAGGACCGGACACGCCACCTCGTCCTCGACGCGGGGTCCGGCGGCGAGGCGTGGCGGGAGCGCTGCCTGAGGCGCGCGGACCGCGTCCTCCTCGTCGCCGACGCGACCGCCGACCCGGCCCCCGGGGCGGTCGACGCGCGGCTCGCCGCGATGGGCCTCCCGGCGAGGAAGGAGCTCGTCCTCCTCCACGCCGGGGAGACGACGGAGCCCCGCGGGACCGCCGCCTGGCTCGCCGGACGCGACCTCGCGGACCACCACCACCTGCGGCCCGGGAACGCCCGCGACGAGGTCCGCCTCGCGCGGCGGCTCGCGGGGCGCGGCGTCGCGCTCGTTCTCGGCGGCGGCGGCGCGCGCGGCGTGGCGCACGTCGGCGTCATCCGGGCGCTCGAGGAGGCCGGCGTCGAGATCGACCTCGTGGCCGGGACCAGCATGGGAGCCGTCGTCGGCGCCAGCTTCGCCCTGCACGGCGCCTCCGGGCCGCTCCTCGCGCTCGCCGAGACGTTCGCCTCGCCGAAGAGGATCTACGACCGGACGCTCCCGCTCGTCTCGCTGATGTCCGGAGGGAAGGTCCTGCGCGTGATGAAGGCGCTCTACGGCGACCGCGCGATCGAGGACCTCTGGACGCCGTTCTTCTGCGTCTCGACGAACCTGACCCGGGCGCGGGTCGACGTCGAGAGGAGCGGCCCGCTCTGGCGAGCCGTCCGCAAGAGCATGTCGATCCCCGGCGTCTTCCCCCCGGTGATCGAGGAGGGCGACGTCGTCGTCGACGGCGGGGTCGTCGACAACTTCCCGGTGGAGCGGATGGCGTCCCGGCTCGACTGCGGAACGGTCATCGGCGTGAACGTCGCCCCGGCCGTCGACAAGGTGAAGCCCTACCGGTTCGGCCCGGAGCTCTCGGGCTGGAAGGTCCTCCGGGGACGCGTCCTTCCCTTCGCGCGGAAGACGCGAGCGCCTTCGCTCGTCGGCTCGCTCCTCCGAACGCAGGAGATCAACAGCGTCATGGCGCTCCGCTCGGGGCTCCGATTCGTCGACCTCCTCGTCGAGCCGCCCGTGGACCGGTTCCGGCTGAACGAGTACGGGCGCTGGGCGGAGCTCGTCGAGGCCGGCTACGGCGCCGCGAAGGAGGCCCTCCCGGCGTTCCTCGCGTCGCGGAGGGCCGGGGAGGCCTGAAGCTCGTCGGGACCTCGCACGCGCCCGCCCGTCGCGGGAGGGCGCGTGCAGGGCCGCCTCAGCGGGCCATCGGGAGGTAGCTCCCGTCCGAGGTCGCGGCGTCGTTCAGGACGCCGTAGGCGACGAACCGCGACGTCCCCGAGATCCGCTCGACCTTCACCGAGCCGGCAGCGGCGCCGCGCGAGAGGAGCGGCTCGTTGCGCTGGAGCCAGGCGCCGGGGGCGAGGGTGTGCACTTCGGGATCGGCGAGCGCCAGCCCGTTCGCGCCGTGGAACGTCAGGCGGAGCGTGACGTTCCCCGCGTCGCCGAAGTTCACGAGGGCCACGTTCGAGCGCGTCTTCGCGTCCTGCTGAAGGCCGTGGACCCACGTCGGCCCGTTCGCCGCCTCGGAAAGAGCCAGGCCCGGGTAGAAGACGCCGAAGGCTCCGTCACGGACGCTCGAGCGAGTCGAGACGCGCGCCCCGGCGGCGAGGAGGTCGGGCGAGGTGCCGGAAGGGACCCGTACGAGAAGCGAGCCGGCCACGTTCGCGCCGCCCGCCGGGATCGCGAGGCCCGCGCCGCGCAGGTACGCGATGACGTCGGGAATCACCTTCTGCTCTCCCCCGGCGAGCGCGACCGGAGCCTCTCCCGACCCGCCGCCGAGCGCGGCCGCGTAGACGAGCGTCGTGGCGAGCGGGGCGCCGCCGAGGTTCGTCAACGTCACCTCGGTCGCGTAGCGGTTGACGCCAAGCCCCTTCACGTCGAGGACGACCGGGATGAGCCGGTCACCCGCGCCCGGAGCCCCGGGGAGGAGCGGCGGGACGTACGATCCGTCGGAGGTCCCCGCGTCGTTCAGCACGCCGTAGGCCGAGAACGGCGCGCTTCCGGAGAGGCGCGAGACGCGGGCCCGCCCCGAGGCGGCCCGGCCCTTGAGCGGCTGGTCGTACTGCTTCCAGCCCCACGCCGGGAGCGTCGGCTCGTCGAGGACGCCCAGGTCCTCCCCGCTCGCCCCTTCGAGCCTCACGCGGAGCTTCACCGGCTCCGGTCCCGCGTTCACGACGGTGACGTTCGAGCGCATCGCGCTGTTCTGCTGAAGCCCCGCGACGATCGCTTCCCCGGCCGACGCGACGGCGTCCGCGTAGAAGAGGCCGAAGGCTCCGCCCTCGCCGGGAGTCGAGGTCCGGCCGCCGACGAAGAGGGCGGCCGGCTCCGTCGCGCCGGGGAGCGTCACGCGGAGCGTCCCGATCTGGTTGGAGCCGTCGTCGGGAATTGCGAGGCCCTGGGCGCGGAGGAACTCGATGGCGTCCGGCAGGACCTTCGTCTCGCCGGGCCCCAGGTCGACTCCGGCCCAGCCGGAGCCGGACCCCGCCGAGGCGGTGTAGGCGAGGAGCGCCCGTGCGGCGGTCGCCGACCTCGAGACGAGCGTCAGCTCCGTCGTGAACGGCGCGCCTCCGACCCCCTTCACGTCGAGGACGACGGGGACGAGCTTCGAGATCCCCGACGGCGCCTGAGGGGCCCGGACCTCGATCGTCACCTGCGCCGAGGCCGTCGCGCCGGCGCCGTCGGTCGCGGTCACCGTCACGACGCGCGGCCCGGCGCTCCCGAACGCGGACGTGACGTCGGCGCCAGAGACGGTTCTTCCGTCGCCCAGGCTCCAGGAGAACCCGAGCGTGTCGCCCGTGTCGGCGTCGGTCCCAGAGGCGCGGAATCGGACCGGCGCGGCCGCGTCGAACGCGGCGCCCGGCGCCGGCTCCAGGATCGTGACGGCCGGCGGGCTGTTCCTCCCGCTCAGGACCTCGGCGCGCGCTCCATAGGCGTTGTGGTGGTGAAGCAGGAGGACGCCGAGGGCACCGTTCGCCTGCGCTGCCGCCGGGTCGAAGCGCGCCGGGAGGGCGGAGCCCGGGAGGTCGTCGGAGAACGGCGTGCCGTCGGCCGCGAGGACCGAGTAACCCGGCTTCTCGGCGTCGAACGTCAGCCAGGAGGTCTCCTCGACGGTGCCGCTGCGCCACGTCGAGGCTTTCACCCGATAGCGGAAGCGGGCGTTCCCGGCCGTCAGGCCGAGGCCGTCCGCGCCGGCCGAGGCGGGCAGGACGACGACGTTGGAGGCGAAGAGGTGCGTGCCGCGGGAAGCGGGATCGACGTTCAGGTAGCGGTAGCTCGCCGCGCCCGCGCCGAGAGCCGGCGCCGTGCGGGCGACCCATACGTCCGTCGGGTCGACCGTCTGCGACGGGTCCGACGGGTTCGCCACGTCGCCCGTCGCCATCGTCTCCACCGTCGCGTCGACGATGCCGTCGCCGTTCCTGTCGACCTCGATCTCGAACCGGACCTCGGCCGGGCTCAGCCACTCGGCCCAGGTCGCGATCCCGAACCAGACGGTCGCGCCGGAGTCGAGTCGCCCCGCGAGGGCCGACGTCGCGGCGCCGACGAAGGCGAGGTCCGCGACGGCGCGCGCGCTTCCCTCCGGGCTCGACCGGGGGCTATCGAGGTGCAGCTCGAACGCGGACACCGTCGAGACGGCGTCCACCGGCGGGAGCGGACCCGTCTTCAGGCCGCTCCCCGCGAGCGGGATCGTGAAGGGGCCGCCCGCAGCGGGCGCGCCGAGCGCCCTCGAGGCCGCCCGCATCGCCGACTGCCCGCGGACGACGACCTGGAGCGGGACGCGGAGCGTTCCGGCCGGCGCTCCCGAGAGCGTCACGAGGCCGCTCGCCTCCGTCATCCAGAATCGGTTCGAAAGCGAAACGAAGCTGGGCTGGCGGAGCTCGAGGGTCGGGTCGGGGGCGTTCGTCACCGCCGAAGGGTCGGCCAGGACGACGCTCACGTCGAACGTCGCCGAGCCTCCCGGCGGAACGGTGATCGGCGCGGCGGGGACGTCCACGCGCACACCGGGGATCGTGGCGGGCGCGGCCCACCCCGGCGTCAGCGTCGCCGCCACGGAACCCTTGTTCAGGATCCGCAGCCGACGCGTCACCGTCGTCGGCGTGCTCCCCTGGAGGAACGCCGAGAGACTCACGACGGAGGGGCGCTCGTCGTCGAAGACGATCACCTCGGTCGCGAGCGCCCGAGCCGGGTCGACCCGCCCCGCGCCGACGCGGGCCGGGCCGTATTGCGGCGCCGAGCCCGCCGGCGGCAGGAGGCTCACGTCGAAGCCGGCCGTGTTCATCACCGCGGCCTTCAGCTCGGCCGGCGTCCAGCCGGGACGCTGCTTCCGGAGGAGAGCCATCACGCCCGTCAGGTGAGGGGCCGCCATCGACGTTCCGGACATCGACACGGCGAGGTTCCCGGCGTTCAGCTCGGGTCCGGCGACGCCGGCGACGATCCCCGTCGCGGCGGAGGTGATCGACACCCCCGGCGCCGCGATGTCCGGCTTCGGGCCGGCGAGCGAGCCGTCGAGCCGCGGTCCCCGGGAGGAGAACGACCCGAGCGTGTCCGAGCCGGAGTAAAGCGCGACGGTGACCCCTTCGGCGAGCGCCGCCTTCAGGCGGTTGCCGTTCGACGACGAGACGAGGACGGAGGGGATCGTCACGGCGTCGGCGACCGCCGGGTCGGCGACCGCCATCCCGATGACGGCGTCCTCGTTGCTCGCGATGACGACGCCGATCGCCCCCGCGTCCTGCGCCCGTTTCACCTTCCCGTCGAAGGAGCAGTCTCCCCGGTCGACGAGAGCGATCTTCCCGGCCAGCTCGGCCCCGTTCGTGACGGCGCTGCAGACCCGCGCCGGGACCGCCGCGACGAGCGGCCCGATCGTCCCGTTCGCGGCTGGCGTGCTCCCGAACGACGCCGTTCCGGCCGCCATCGAGCCGGCGAGCGTCGACGGAGCCAGGACCGCGACGAACGACGCCGTCACCCCGGAATCGACCGACGCGGCGACGGAGATGGCCGAGTCGGCGGCGGCCGGGCTCCCGGTGACGAAATAGGTGTCGCCCGCGTTGCCGGCCGAGCAGACGACGACGATCCCCGCGCGCGCCGCGTTCTCGACGGCGATGGCGGTCGAATCGTCCTTCGAGCCGAACTCGGAGCCGAGGGAGAGGTTCAGGACGTCGAGGTGGTCGGAGAAGTCGCCGTCGTCGTTCGGGTCCATCGCCCAGTCGACCGCCTGGGTCGTGAGGCCGGTCGAGCCGGAGCAGCCGAAGACGCGGAGCGCGTAGAGCTTCGCCCGGGGCGCGACTCCCGGGCCGATTCGCATCGAGCCGAAGGGGACGCTGCCGTCGAACGGCCCCGCGAACGCCGTGCCGTCGGCGCGGACGCCGGAGCCGCCCAGGCTTCCCGCGACGTGCGTGCCGTGCCCGCCGCAGTCCATCGGGTCCGGGTCGGGCGTCGCCGCGCCCCCGCCGCCGTAGGCGTCCCCCGCGAAGTCCCAGCCGCCGACGACGCGCGCGGTCGGGAAGAAGCCGTCGTCGACCTTCGTCCGGTCGTTGGCCTTGTAGTCGGATTCGCGGCCGCTCCCTCCGAACAGGGCGTGCTGGTAGTCGAGGCCGCTGTCGATGATGCCCACCTTCACGTCGTCGCCGGCGTTCGCGAAGGCCTGCCAGACGCCGGCCGGCAGCCCGAGGTGTGGGACGCTCGTCGCGTTCGCCGGAGCGTGGAGGACGAGCGGCTTCACCGACTTCACGCCCGGCAGCGCCCGGATCGCCTCGACGCGGGAGGGGTCGGCGACGACGGCGAGGCCGTTGAAGGCGCGCGTCACGCGGTACTGGACCCGGGCGCCGATCGCCGGCGCCGTGAGGAGCTCCTCGACGCGCGCCTGCGCGACGCGGAGCTCGGCGACGCGGCTCGACGCCGCGGACGCGGCGAGCGCCGACCTCGAGCCCTCGGCGCGTCCTCGGATCCAGACCTCGACGGCGGGCTCCCCCTCCAGCTCGACCATCCACTGCCGCGGGTCGGTCGTGGGCCCGACGGCCAGGAGGGACGGAGCGAGCAGGAGGCTCCCCGCGAGCAGCAGGCCGCGCCACCGGACGGCGCGCGGAATGCGTCCGCGTGCGGCGGCCGCCGAAGGGCGAGCTCCCGGCGAGGCGGGAGCATTCACATCGCGCCGCGCGTCTTCCGCACGACCGTTCGAGCTGGTTCCGCAAACGAGCATCGCGACATCCTCCGGGAGAGTCCTCCCGCGCGGGGAGGATGGACCGGCCCCAACCCGGAATCAAACCGGCCGCGAGGCCACGACCCGCGCCGTCAGGCGGCGCGGGAGCGGTACTGGACGAGCGCCACGCCCGCGAGGATCACCGCCATCCCGAGGGCCATCCGCGCGTCGAACGCCTCCCCGAGGATCGCCGTTCCGAGGACGACGGCGATGACCGGGTTCAGGTAGGCGTAGCTGCCGGCCCTCACGGGGCTCCAGACCCTCGAGACGTAGAGGTGCGCCGTGTAGGCGACGCACGAGCCGAAAAGAGCGAGGTAGCCGACAGCGAGAAGGGCCTTCGTCGTGACCGGCCCGCTCGTGAACCCCCCGGTGAACGGCGCGAGGAGGACGCCGTAGACGGCCGCCGCGAGCATCTCGAGGCCCGAGTTCGTCAACGCGCCTCCCCCGGTCACGTGCCTGCGGTGGTGAAGGGTTCCCAGAGCCCAGAGCGCGCTCGCCAGGAGGAGCGCCCCGACGCCGCCGAGGTCGATGCCTTTCTGGGACCAGGGCGCGGCGAGGAGCGTCACGCCGGCGAGGCCGAGGGCCGTCCCGGTCCACCCGCGCGCGCCGAGAGGCTCTTCCCGGGCCGTGAAGACGCCGAACCAGGCGGGCGTCAGCGCCGCGAGCACGGCCGCCACGCCCGAGCCGAGGCGCGTCTCCGACCAGACGACGAGGGCGTTGCAGATGCCGAGGAGGAGGAGGCCGACGAGGGCGAGGTGCGGCAGCTCGCGGCGCGAAGGGAGCGGCTCCTTCCGGAGCCGGCCGAGCCCGAGGCAGAGGAGGGCGGCGACGCTGAAGCGCACCGCGACCATGCCGTTCGGGGGGAACGACTCGAGAGCGAGGGCGATCCCGAAGTAGGTGCTCCCCCAGACGACGGCACAGACGCCGTAGGCGACCCACGGGAGGACGGGCGAAGGCGTCGTCACCCGCGCGTCTGCTCCCGGACCGCGGCCACGGCCTGGACCTCGACGAGGTAGCCGTGGTGGAGCTCCTTCACCGGGACGACGGCGCGCGCCGGGCGGTGCGCCCCGAGGACGCGCGCGTAGGCGGCGTTCACCCGCGGCCAGAGCGACACGTCGGCGACGTAGACCGTCACGGAAAGGAGCCGGTCGAGGCCGCTCCCGGCGGCGACGAGGATCGCCTCGACGTTGCGGAGCGCGCGCTCCGTCTGCTCCTCGACGTCGCCCGGAGGGACGCCCGGACGCGACGGGTCGTGAGGCAGCTGGCCGGAGACGAAGACGAGGCCGCCGTGGACGACGGCCTGCGCGTAGTGCCCGGCGGGACGCGGCGCCTGGGGCGTCTCGACGACGTTCATGGCGCCGGATTCTCCTCCGCCCCGGCGAGGCGTCCAAGCGACGCGACGGCCGCCCCTTCCGGAGGCCCGTGAAGGCGCCGCGGACCGATAAGATCGGCCGATGGAAGGGATCATCCCGCCTCTCCCCACTCCGTTCCGCGAGGACGGCGGCCTCGATCTCGGCCTCCTCGTCGAGCTCGTCACGCAGCTGGCCGGCACGGGGCTCGCGGGCTTCCTCGCCCTCGGCTCGAACGGCGAGGCCGTCCACCTCGACGACGACGAGGCCGAGAGGGTCGTCTCCACGGTGCGCGCCGCCGCCCCGGGTCGATTCCTCCTGGCGGGCTCCGGCCGGCTTTCGACGCGCGCGACGATCGAGGCGACGAAGCGCGCGGCCGGCGCCGGCGCCGACGCCGTTCTCGTCGTGACGCCGCACTTCTTCCGGGGAGCGATGTCGCCCGAAGCGCTCGCGGCGCACTTCGAGGCGGTCGCCGACGTCTCCCCGGTCCCGGTCCTCCTCTACAACGTCCCCGCGAACACCGGCCTCGACGTCGACGCCGCCACGGTGGCGCGGATCGCGCGCCACCCGAACGTGGCGGGCGTGAAGGACAGCTCGGGCGACGTCGGGAAGCTCGCCGAGCTCGTCCGGCTCGCGCCCGGAGGGAAGCGGTTCGACGTCTTCTCGGGGAACTACGGATCGGCCCTCCCCGGCTACGCGGTCGGGACGACCGGCTCGATCCTCGCCGCCGCGAACGTCGCCCCCGCCGAGTGCGTCGCGATGCGGCAGGCGTTCCTCTCGGGGCGGCTGGACGAAGCGAGGGCGCTCCACCTGCGACTCCTCCCGATGGCCCGCGCGGTCACGAGCCGTTTCGGCGTGCCCGGCCTCAAGGCGGCGCTGGAGATCCTCGGCCGCCCTGCGGGCGCGCCCCGGCGCCCCCTCCTCCCCCTCGGCGCGGCCCCGCGCGAGGAGATCCTCGCCATCCTCGAACAGGCCGGGCTTCGGGCGTCCTGAGCCGTTCCGGCACCGCCGCGCCCCGGAGGCCGGCCCGTTCGGCGCGCATCCTTCGGGCGTCCGGCCGGCCTCGCTTGCTCCGGTGCGCGCGTGACGAGAGAATCAGGGGCACGGTCCTTGCCGTGACGAGGTCGCTTTGAGCCTTTCCGGCGTACCGGCCAGGGGCGTTCCGCTCGGCTGGCGATTGGGCCTGACGACGGCGGTCATCGTCACCGTCGTCCTCGGAATCGTGACGGCGTTCGTCCAGAAGAGGGAGATCGACCGGGGACGCGAGGAGCGGATGCGCTTCCTGACGATGACGCTCGCCCCTCTCGCGGCCGACGTCGGGGACGCTTCGGACCTCGCCGCGATCCAGGACCGGCTGACCCGATTCCAGGCGGCGCACGCCGCGGGCGGCTTCGGAGACGTCCGCGTCCTCCTCTTCGACGCCGAGGGCCGCGTCTTCGCGACGCCCTTAACCGGCCCCGCGCCGCTCCCGTCGAGCGACGCCACGACGGCGCGTGTCCCCGTGCGCTCGCGCCTCATCCCCGGCGGCAGCGGCTCGCTCCAGGTCTCGCAGGACGAGGCGCGGTTCCGCTCGATGTCCCGCCGGCTCTGGCAGCACTGGCTCCTGACGCTCGCGGTCGGCGCGGGCTGCATCCTCGTTTCGCTCTACCTCGCGTACTTCTTCCTGATCGAGCGCCCGCTCCGGGGCCTCCTCGAAGGGGTCCGCCAGATGGAGCAGGGCTACTGGAGCGGGCTCGAGATCCCGCGCGGCGCCTGGGAGATGCGCTGGCTCGCCTACCGCTTCCGCAACCTCGGCACCCAGCTCGAGGAGACCGTGAGGCGCCTCGTCGAGGCGGAGCGGCGGACGATCGCCGGCCTGCGGGCCGCGGCGCCCGCCGGGCCGCCGGCCCGCGCCGCGGGAGACGGGGCGCCGGCCGGCGCCTCGCTTCAGGAGGTGGCCTTCCGAAAGAGGATCCTCCGCCGCTACCTCGTGGCCCGCTGCCGCTACCTCGAGACGCGCCAGTCTTCCGACCCGGCGGCCCGGGCGGTAGCGCACGAGGTCTGGGAGAGGGACGTCCACGAGGCGCAGAAGCTCGGCGAGAGCGCCCTCAAGTCGCGCCTCGAGGACGCCGCCTTCCGGGTCCTCGAGCCCGATGCCTTCGCGGACGTCCAGCGGAGCGCGGCCGGCCTCACGTCCTCCCGGCGCAAGTGGATCCGGGACCGGGAGGCGGAGCTGAAGGCGGCGCTCACGGAGGCCGGCGTGAAGCCCCGCGCGCTCCAGCATCGCGTCAAGCACGTCGCCGGGATCTGGCGAAAGATGAAGTCGAAGGGGCTCGCGATCGAGCAGATCCACGACATCTTCGCGTTCCGGATCCTGCTCGAGACCGAGGAGGAGTGCTATCTCGCCCTCTCGGCGCTCCACCACCGCTTCGAGCCCCTCCTCCTCCGCTTCAAGGACTACATCGCCGAGCCGAAGGAGAACGGCTACCAGAGCCTCCATACCTGCATTCGGGCCCCGGGCGGCCTCGTCTACGAGGTGCAGATCCGGACCGTGGCGATGCACGAGGCTGCCGAGGGAGGCGGGGCGGCGCACTGGAAGTACAAGAAGGAGTCGGTCGAGATGGACGGCGGGGAGGACGAGCAGCTCCCCCAGGGAGTCCTCGTCAGCCTGAAAGACGCGCTCCGCCGCCGCGGCATCGGGAGCTGAACGGCTCCCGCGCCGCTACGGCGCCATCCGGAGAAGCTCGCCGGCGTCTCCCGTGAACGTCCCGGTGAATCGACCCCTCAGGCGGATTTCGAAGCACGACTCCATGTCGAACGACGCCGGGAGGGCCGCGGGGACGCCCGCGGCGACGTCGACCCCGTAGCACCACCTCTTCCCTCCGGCGAGCTTCCCGCGGGCCGAGGCCCAGAACGCGCGCGCCTGCTGCGCGTCGGGGAGCGTCACTTCGTCGAGGAACTCCTCGTCGAAGTCGTCCGGCGGGGGACCGTCCGGGCGGAGCGCGACCCGCGTCTCGCCCGCGGCGTCGAATCCCGTCACCTTCCGGAACGCGGCTCCGGCCGCCGCGGCGCGCGCCGGGTCTTCGTCTCCCATCGCCTCGAGGAGGAGCTCGACGGCGCGGGGATGCCCGAGCGCCCCGAGGGCGCGCGGCCCCGCGGCGCCGCGACCGGCCGCAGAGGCCTTCGCCGCGCCGGCAAGGACCGCCGCGACGTCGCCGTCCTCGCCGAGGACGGCGAGGAGACGGAGCCACTCGCCGGCGTCGTCTCTCGCACCGGCCGCCCGCTCTCGGCTCGCCTCGAGCGCGAGCGGCGAGCGGAACCAGGCCGCGGCCACGGCCGCTTCGCGCGCGACGCCCGGGTCCGGATCGTCGAGGCCCTTGCGCAGGAGCTCCGGGCGCGGTGCGCGAGCCTGGTACGGCACGAGCCGCCACGCCGCCGCGCGGACGGCGGGGTCGGATTCGCCGAGGAGCCGCGTCACGTCGGGCGGGGCCGCCCCTCTCCCGAGCGCGAGCGCGGTCGCCGCCGCGACGGCGAGCGACGGGTCGTCCGAGCCCGCGAGCGCTGCCAGCTCCTCCCGGGCGTATCGCGCCTCGCCGAAGGCGAGCGCCTCGGCGAGCCCTTCCCGTCCGCCGGGTCCCGCCGCGCGAAACGCATCGAGGACGGCGCGCGCGCCCTCCTCCCCGGTGCGGAGGAGGACGAAGCCGGCGGCGAACGCCGCGCACGCCTCGTCGGAGGCGAGGGACGGCCCGAGGAGCTCGCCGAGCTCTCCCCGCGCGACGAGGAGACCGTTCGCATGGGCCCGGATCCGCGCGTCGAGCCGGTCGACGTCGGCGCGGGTCCGCTCCGGCGAGCGGACGGCGTCCCGACGCAGCTGCCAGAGGAACGGCAGCTCCTCGAGGTGCTCCTCGAGTACGTCGCGCAGCAGGACGACCTTCGACGAGATCACCGGCTCGTCCTCAGTTGATCGAGACGGAGCCGCCGCGGATCCGGTTGAGCCTTCGGGCGTGCGAGACGAGGTCCCGCCCGCGGATGAGGACTTTCCCGTCCTCGCGCAGCGTGATGGAGCCCTCTCCCACGCGGAGCGTCAGGCCCTTCTTCGCCTCGAGGAGGAGCTCGTCCGGCGCTTCCTTCGGGCGCGCCGCGATCGCGGCCGGCGAGTCGACCCGGCCGAGGACGACGCCGCGGCCTTCCCCGCCCTCGGGCACCACGACGAGGACGCGCTCGCCCTCGGCGAGCGCGTCCGACCGACCCGCCTCGAGATCGAGGAGGTCGCACGCGACGAGCTCCGACCCCTCGCCACAGGAGACGAGGACCGCGTCGTCCAGGAGTGCGGAGACCCGGCCGAAGCGGACGCCCGGCTTCGCGGAGGTCACCACGTCGAGGAGCTTCTTCGTGTCGGGCATCAGTCCTTCCCTCTCTTCGCGCCGGGCCGCACGACCCCGAGGGCCGGCAGCTCGACCGAGATCGTCCCCGCGACGGCCTTCTCGTCGGAATCCGGCGGCGCCTCGACGTCGATTCGCGCGGACGCGCGGTAGCTCGCCGGGACGAAGCGGACGCGGGATCGGGCCCGGAGGCGGAGGTCCTTCCCGGGAGCGAGCTCGACGGTCGCGGTGTACGGCCCGGCGATCGGCTTCCCGTCGGCTCCGATCTCCGAGACCTCGCTCGCCTCGAACGTCACCTCGCGCGCCTCGACCGCGACGCCGTCGGGACCGACGCGAGCGAGGACGACGGCGAGGCCCGACTCCCCCTCCTCGCGGCCCGCCGGGTGGACGAACGGCACGGGCGCGAGGCCCGGGTTGGAGACGCGGACGAGGATCGCGAGCTCGTCGTCGGGTTCGATCGTCCCGCGGACCCATTCGATCGACGCTTCGAGCGCCTTGTGCGGGTGCTCGAGGACCTTCTCGACCGTCGCCTCGAGGCTCGAGGAGACCTGCTTCTCGGCCGGGTTCAGCTCCGACTCCTCCTGCTCGTGAACGACCTCGGCCTTCCCGTTCGTCATGATTCCGAGCGAGACGAGGGGCGCCCCCGGGAAGTGCGTGCCGGACTCGCGCGGGGCGCCGAGCGCCCGGATCGACGTCGCGAGGCGGCTGAACTCGCCCGCCTCCGCCGGCCGGCGAAAGAACCCGATGCGGGGGATGCCCGGGAGGGAGGCGTCCGTCCGGACGAGCGCCGCGTCCGCGGTGAAGCTCGCTCCGAGCGTTCCGGCCGAGCCGACGCTCCGCGTGAAGAAGACCCAGCTCTCAGCCATCGGCGAGTCCGCCTTTCCCTCCGCCGGGGCCGGCGGCGCCGCGCAGCAGGCAAGCGCCGCCGCGAAGAGGACGCTCGCCGCTCTCAATCCGCCGAGACCCGGCGCTCCATCCATCTCGAACCTCCCGCGGCCGGAGGGCCGGACCGCGCGCGGGCCGCGCCGCGCGGTCAGAGGCGCTCGCGCGTGTACTCATCATTCGCCTTGCCGAGGAACCACTGGTGGAACTCGTCGAGGTGGTTCCGCTTGATCCCGAGGCCGTTCGGCCCCATGAGGCTCCCGGGGACGTTCGCTCTCGGGGGCGGCCCCGTGACGTTGCCGCTCGCGTCGGTCGGCACGAAGATCGCCCCTCTCCGGTACTCGTCGTAGAGGCCCAGGGTGTGTCCGAACTCGTGGGCCCTCACGCCCGCCTGGTTCCCTTCGTGTCCGCACCTCTCCATGAACCAGTTGCCGGAGTTCCACCACTTGATGTGGGCGCCCGAGGCATCGGTCCCGTAGGTATCCGGGTTGCCCGCCCAGACGTTCACCTCCGCGAACTCGCCCGAGCTGACGAAGAGGCACTCGAACACGACCGGGAAGAGGCAGCACCCCCCCCAGCACTTGCAGTCCTTGCCGCGCTTGCACTTCTTCCGATGCTCGCGCCACTTCCGGGTCCAGATCGCTTCGATCTCGGCCTTCCAGCCCCGCTTGTGCCGGGCGCCGAAGACGGCGCCGCCGCGCGCGACGAGCTTGATCCGCCCCGTCACCTTGAGGATGCCGTCCTTGATCTCGAGGTCGTAGCCGTAGTCCCAGCCCCAGCGCCCGGTCCCCTGTGTGTAGGTGTAGGTGCCGTCCGGCTGGAGGACAGGCGTCACTTTCGGGACGGTCCGTCGCCTCTTGGAGCCCGCCTCGCGGACCTCCTCGGGGACGACGATCTTCAGAGGGCTCGACGACTTCGCGTACTCGCCCGCGCCGAAGGCGTAGATGTCGAGCTGGACCTTGTTCTTCGGTGACGGGCCGGTCAGCGTGACCCAGGGGATCTTCGCGCTCCCGCCCGAGATCGCCGTGACGAAGTAGGTCACGGGAAGGTCGTGCGGAGCGCGGGCGACGGTCATGCTCAGGTAGTAGCCGGGGTCCCCGCCCATCGCCTGGACGAGGATGTCGACCTCGTCGCCGCACTTCGCCTCGCCCTTGCTCCACCTCACCTGCCACTTCGGCGGGTTCAGCCACGGGATGTAGGGGGTGAGCGGAGCCTGGATCAGGACTCCCGGCGGCGTGTTCGGCGGCGGGTTCGCGTTCTGGAGCATCAGGTCGAACAGGCGAAAGACGAAGTCGCCGTCGACCGTGACGTCGAATGAGGCGGTGAGGGGCTGGGCTTTCCCCTTGACGATCTGCGAGATGATCCCGCCGAGGGAGCCGGGCTCGTCGCCCGTGCTCGTCGAGAAGTTCGACTTGAGCAGCATGATCGACTGCCCGTCGACCTTCACGGTGGTGCTCCCGTTCGCGGTGTCCTTCGAGAACGCGATGTTCGGGTAAGGGACCGGAACGGGCGTCCCGCCCGCCGGCGTCGGCGTCTTGCAGATATCGGGGAAGGCGGTCGAGATGCCCCCGCTCTTCTTGTGGACCACCGTCAGCATGTTGACCGTCGTCGTCGGCATCGCCGTCACCCTTCCCCGCCGGCCCGCGGAATCGCGAGGACCGCCGCGGCCCGCTCGCCACGCTCCGAGGCCCCGCAGACGAGCGCCGCTCCGCCCGCCCCGCGAGGCGTCCGAAGGGCGTGCGCGGCGAGCGCCAGCAGGAGCGCGCCGGAAGAAGACCCGAGGTCGCCCGCGAAAGCCGCCGGCGTCTGCCGGCGCGCCCCGCCGAGGGCCGAGAGGGCCCGCGTCTCGAGGAACCCCCACTCCAGCGCCCGGCTGCGCTCGCCGTTGAGGTCGCACCAGATCTCCTCGACCCGGCGCGCCGAGGGCGCCGCGCCGAGCGCGCGCGTGACCGCGCGCGTCGCCCCGTCCGCGCGCCCCGGTCGCGTCCCGTCGAGCGGGACCGTCTCGGTGTCCCGCGACACCGACTCGACGGCGGCCGCGAACCGGGCGCCGCGCCGCCGCGCGTCCGCGAGCCGCTCGACGACGAGGAACGCGGTCCCCTCGCCCGGGACCGCCCCGCCCGCGGCGCGATCCGTCCGGAGCTTCGAGAGCCGGTTCAGCTCGGCGATCCGCGCGGGGTCGAGCGTGGCGTCGAGACCGCCCACGAGGGCGACGTCGATCTCTCCGCCCTGGAGCCGCGCGGCAGCCGACTCGAGGGCGAGGAGCGCCCCGGCATGTCCGTTTCGGAACGGTACGACCTCGACGGCAGGCTCCTCCGCGAGGAGCCCCGCCGCGACCGCGCCCTCGACGAACGTGTCGACGGCGACGGCGCCCGGCGCCTCGGCGTACGGCAGGGCGAGGTGAACGGAGAGCGCGATCCGGCGGTACGCCGCGTCCACGTCGCCCGGCTCGTAGAGTCCGGCGTCCCAGAACGCCTCCCGGAGCGCCGCGAGGGCCAGGGCGACCGGATCGGCCGAGCCGAGCGACGCCGCGAGCGCCTCGGCCGAAGCGGCGAGGTAGACGCCCCCCTCTTCCGGAGGCTCCCCCCCTTCGCCGGCGAGCGGGCGCTCCACCATCCGCTGGACGCCGGCCTGCAGCGACGTCGCGGTCTGGTCGAGGGTCGCCCCGACGGCCGTCACGGCGCCGAGGCCCGTGATCGCGATCCCGCCCCGGGCCCCGGAACGCGGCGCTCCCGCGCTCACGACGCCTCCGCCTCGACGGCGACGCACTCGACGTCGCGCGTCTGCCCGTGGACGCTCTGGTACGCGCCGAACGTCAGCTCGAGGAGCGAGGCGTTCGCGTCGAAGAGGACGGTCTGGAGCGCGAACGAAAGATCGCTCTTCTTCGTCCGGAAGTAGATCGCGCCCGAGGGGACGACCCGCGGAAGCGCGAAACGGACCTCGCCGTGGGGCCTTACGCCCGTCACGACGACGGGCGCGCCGGCCGCAGGGGCCTCCGGCGCGACGAGCCCCGACGCGCCGCGCTGCCGGCTCCGCGGGTCGAAGTCCTCCGGGGGGAGCGGCGCGCGGCCGCGCTGCCACGCCTCGTCGTAGGTCCCGGCCCGAGAGCGTCGCGGCTCCCAGTGCGGCGCCACGAATCCGACCCCGGCCGGCGCGGGCCGGTCGAGAGGCCCGCGGATCGGCTCGGCGGGGTCCTCGATGCTCGGCAGGAGGTCGCCCGACACGGGCCTCCGCGACTTCCGGGCGCGGAAGCCGCGCCCCACGGGATTCCGCAGCTCCTCCTCCCAGGGCTCGCCGGGAGGGACGTCCTCGTCGCGCCCGCCGAACGCGTTCTCCCACGTCAGGTCGATCGACTCGAAGGGCGAGGCGTCGGGGACTCCGGCAGACCCGCTCCAGCGCCGCTCGCCGAAGACGCGGAGCTCCCGGCCCCACGCACCGACCCGGAACGAAACGTCGACCTGCGGCGCGGGGCGCGAGCGTCCGGCGCTGCCGAGGAGGACGAGGTCGCACCCCGGCTTGCCGGGGCAGAGGTCCGAGGCGCGGAGGACCGAGGAGCGCCCGGGCTCGCCGAGATGCTCGTCGGCGAGGCGGACGGGGACCTGCTCGGGGGCCGGCGCGAGGCCGGTCCGCGGCGCCCAGACGAACGACGCCTTCAGGAGGACGGCGAGCGTCTCCGCGCCGGACTCGTCGAGGACGAGCGCCCTCTCCGCCGCGAACGGGCTCCGGTTTACGAGATCCATCGTGCCGCCGCTCCTCGCGCTCCGAGCCCTCGGCTCAGTTCTCCTGGATCTTGGAGCCCTTGATCGTCACGGACGACGCGGCCTTGATATTGATCTTCCCGCTCGCGTCGAGCGTGATGTTCTTCCCCTTGATGACGATCGTGCCGTCCTTCTTCAGCGTGATCCCCGCCTTTCCCGACTGGATCTGGACGGCGTTCCCCGCCGTGATCGAGACCGACTTCGACGCCGTCGTCGCCGCGCTCCCACCCACCTGCGTCGACGCGTCGGCGCCGACGTTCGTCGTCGAGCCGCCGCCGACGGTCGTGGAGCAGGCCCCGCCGATGGCCAGCTTGTAGAGGCCCCCGACCGCGATCGTCTCGGCGCCGCCGATCGTCCGGGTCTCGGCCCCGCCGACCATGATCGTCCGGCTGACGCCGACCGTGATCATCTCGTTGTTGGTGACGGTCTCCGTCCGGTCGTTGCCGATGCTCGTCGTCTCGTTGTTCGAGACGGACTTCGTCCGGTCGTTGCCGACGGTGTGCGTCTCGTCCGCCTCGACCGAGATCGACTGGTTCCGCTCGGCGTGGATCTTGAGGAGCTCGCCCCCCTTCTTGTCCTCGAACATGATCTCGTTGAAGTTCGCGGGGCCTCCCCCCTTCGAGCTCCGGGACTTCACGCCGCTGCGGGTCTTGTTCGCGGGCAGGTCCCAGGGCGGCATCTGGTCGGCGTTGTAGACGCTGCCCACGACGATCGGCCGGTCCGGGTCGCCCTCCAGGAAGCCGACGACGACCTCCTGCCCGATCCTCGGGATCCGGATCGCCCCCCAGTTCCGCCCCGCCCAGCTCGTCGCCACGCGGACCCAGCACGACGAGTTCTCGTCGTTCTTCCCCTCGCGGTCCCAGTGGAACTGGACCTTCACCCGGCCGTACTTGTCCGTGAAGATCTCCTCGCCCGAGGGCCCGACGACCACCGCCGTCTGGCTTCCCTGGACGACCGGCTTCGCCGTCTTCCTCTCCGGCCGGAACGGCAACGCCGCGGGAATGCACGTGAACGTGTTCTCGTACGTCATCGTCACGTCCTGCCCCGACCGGTAGTCCGCGCCGTACGTCGCCTCGTGGCGCAGGCTCGTCACGACGTAGTCGCCGTCCCCGCTGAAGTGCCGCTGCAGCGTGAACTTGTATCCCGAGAGGAGGTGCTTCACGTTGCTCCGGCCTCGCAGCACGACCGCCGTCGACGTCTCCTCGTCCATCCGCAGCTCGACCGTCCGCTGGTTGTCGCGAAAGATCTTCTGCAGCTCCGCGGGCTGCTCGCCGCCCGCGGGGCCGATCCCGTCGAAGCGCTGCGCGTACTCGCCCGGGTAGTCGTAGAGCTCCATCGCGTCGACGCCCGCGACCTTCAGCTTGTGCGTCTCCTTCCCCACCGGGACGCTGTCGAGCGTGAGCGTCTCGGCCTCGAGGTGCTTGTGCGGCAGCTCGAAGCTGTGGTCCCAGAGGACGTACTTGCCGGGCCGGATCTCCTGCTCCTTCTTCCAGCCCCAGATCCGGTTGTCCTCCCGCGTCCCCCCTTCGAGCTCCTCGTACGTGATCCGGCTCTCGCCCGCGACGGTCGGATGCTCGAGCGGGTTGTCCGAGACGATCATCTTGTGGCTCCCGTCGGAGTGCTCGAAGAAGTAGTAGATCCCCTCCTCCTCCATCAGGCGGGACCCGAAGCTGAAGTCCGTCTCCCGGTACTGCGCGCAGTAGTCCCGCGGCTCGTACTTCCCGGTCAGCTGCCAGTCCGCGTCGAAGCCGGTGAAGACCTTCTTCAGGATCTCCGGCACCGTCATCCTCTGGAAGATCCGGCTCTGCGCCTTCCGGGTCAGCCTCCAGACGTCCGGCACCAGCTCCGCCTCGTAGAGCGTGAACTTCTCGTCCCGCTCCCCCTGCGCGAGCCTCACGCAGAGCCCGTTCAGGTGGGTCTCGCTCTCGTCGGGCAGCTGCAGGTGAACGGTCACCTTCTGCCCCAGTACAGCGTCGAACGCCACCTTCGTCTTGTTCTCCGCGATCATCTCCAGGCGGTATGAGAAGAGCCTCGAGATTCCCTCCTCCCCCTTGAAACCCTTCAGGAGGAGCTCGTTCTCGCCGAGCGGCGTCGTCACCCGGAGCTTGCGCTGCTGCTGGAGATACTCGCCCATCATCCGTCCTCCCGGGCATCCGGCCCGGATTCGAGAGCTGATCCGTTTCTGCTTGCCGCGGGAATATAGGGTCCGAAACAGGTCGGGTCAAAGGAACGGCGTCGTCAAAGGGCATCGCCGTGAGCCGGCTCACCGGAACGCGCGACGGGCGCGCCGCGCGGCTTCGACACGGCCTCGGGCGCCGACGGACGAAGCTCCTTCGAGCCGCGGGCTTGATTCTCGCGACACTTGCGCCTAATTTACGCCAATGGGCGAGATCGGCCCCCCCGCCCGCGACATGTTCATGCCGGGCGACGCGCGGAAGATCGTCTCTCCCGGCGCGCGGAAGGAGGAGCTGCGGAAGCGCCGCTTCGGGCATCCCTCCGCCGCGTCAAGGGTCCGGTGGGCCGAGCTGCGTTGCGCCTCGGCCTTCTCATTCCTCGAGGGGGCCTCGGAGCCCGAGACGCTCGTCGAGCGGGCCGCCGCGCTCGGCCTCCCCGCCGTCGCCCTCGTCGACCGCAACGGCGTCTCCGGCGCGCCCCGTTTCTTCAAGGCCGCACGGGCCGCGGGCCTGAAGGCGATCGTCGGGGCCGAGGTCGTCCTCGACGAGGCGGCCCTCCCGAAGGACCTCCGCGGGCCGCTCGGCCTCGTCCCGCCTCCTCCCCCGCCGGGCCTGCCGCCCGCGCGCGTCACGCTCCTCGCCGAGAGCCGAACGGGCTATCGCAACCTCAGCCGCCTCCTGACCGCCGCCGCGCTCGGCAAGCCGAAGGGGCAGGCCGCAGCCTCGTGGTCCGACGTGGCCGCGCACGCCGAGGGGCTCCACGTCCTCTCGGGAGGGATCGAGGGGCCCGTCCTGCGCGCTCTCGAGCGCGTCGGGGCCGAGGCCGCGGGCAAGCTCCTTCAGCGCCTCGCGGCGATCTTCCCCGGGCGGCTCCACGTCGAGCTGCAGCGGCACCACGTCCGCGACGAGGAGGCGCGGAACGCCGTCCTCCTCGACCTCGCCCGCGCGCAGAAGCTCCCCCTCGTCGCCACGAACGGCACCCGCTATGCGCGGCGTCGCGACAAGGACCTCTTCGACGTCCTCACCTGCATCCGGAACCACACGACGGTCGATTCCGCCGGGCGTCTCCTCGAGGCGGGCTCAGAGCGGCACCTCAAGGGGCCCGAGGAGATGGCCGCCCTCTTCGCCGACCTCCCCGGCGCCGTCGGCGGCGCGGCCGACCTCGCCGACCGCCTCGCGTTCACGCTCGCCGACCTCGGCTACCGCTTCCCCGACGCGAAGGTCCCGCCGGGCGAGACGCCCTCCTCGTGGCTGAGGCAGAAGACCTGGGAGGGGGCGCGGTCGCGCTTCCAGCCGCTGACGGCGAAGGCGCAGGACCAGCTCAAGCGCGAGCTCGACCTGATCGAGAAGCTCGACCTCGCGGGCTACTTCCTCGTCGTCCACGACGTCGTCGAGTTCTGCCGGCGCGAGAACATCCTCGTCCAGGGGCGCGGCTCGGCCGCGAACAGCGCCGTCTGCTACGCCCTCTCGATCACCGCGGTCGACCCGGTGAAGATGGAGCTCCTTTTCGAGCGCTTCCTCTCGGAGGAGCGGGGCGAGTGGCCCGACATCGACCTCGACCTCCCCTCGGGCGACGCCCGCGAGAAGGTGATCCAGCACGTCTACGCGACGTACGGCGTCCACGGCGCGGCGATGACCGCGAACTGCATCACCTACCGCGACCGCTCCGCCGCGCGCGAGACGGCCAAGGCGCTCGGCTTCTCGACGGAGCAGGTCGACGTGCTCGCGAAGAGGCTCGCGACGTGGAGCTTCGGGGAATACCGGGATGCCGCCGGCTCGCTCACGGCGCGCGAGACGGGCGACGGCGATCCGAAGGAGGCAGCCGCGGCGCGCGCCGCGGCCTTCGCCGAGGACGGGCCCTATTCAAACACGACGGGTCCGCCGCCCCTCCCCGAGAAGATGGCCGAGGAGATGCGCGCCGCGGGCTTCGACCCCGACGATGTGAGGCTCCGGCACTTCGGCTCCCTCTTCCGCCGCATCCAGAACCTCCCGCGCCACCTCGGCCAGCACTCGGGCGGGATGGTCGTCGCGGGAGGGCGGCTCGACGAGGTCGTCCCGCTCGAGCCCGCCGCGATGCCGGGGCGCGTCGTCATCCAGTGGGACAAGGACGACTGCGCCGACCTCGGCATCATCAAGATCGACCTCCTCGGCCTCGGGATGCTCGGGGCCATCGCCGAGATGGTCCCGACGATCCACGCGGCCGAAGGCGTCCACGTCGACCTCGCGCACCTCCCGCACGACGACCCGGCCGTCTACGAGATCCTGAACAGGGCCGACACGGTCGGGCTCTTCCAGGTGGAGAGCCGCGCGCAGATGGCCTCGCTCCCCCGCAACGCCCCGCGCTGCTTCTACGACCTCGTCGTCCAGGTCGCGATCATCCGGCCCGGCCCCATCCAGGGCGGCATGGTCCACCCCTTCTTCGATCGCCGGCAGGGGCGCATCCCCGTCGAGTACCCGCACCCGTCGCTCGAGCCGATCCTCAAGCGCACCCTCGGCGTCCCGCTCTTCCAGGAGCAGCTCCTGAAGATCGCCATGGTCGCGGCCGGCTTCAGCGGCGGCGAGGCGGAGGAGCTCCGCCGCGCGATGGGCTTCAAGCGCTCGAGCGAGCGGATGGCGGTCATCGAGGGGCGCCTCCGCGCCGGGATGGCCGAGCGCGGCATCGTCGGCGAGGCGCAGGAGCAGATCGTCCGGTCGATCACGTCGTTCGCGCTGTACGGCTTCCCCGAGTCGCACGCGGCGAGCTTCGCCCTCATCGCCTGGGCGAGCGGCTGGCTGAAGGTCCACCATCCGGCCGCCTTCCTCGCCGGCCTCCTCAACGCCTGGCCGATGGGCTTCTACCACCCGGCGACGCTCGTGAAGGACGCGCAGCACCACGGGACGGACGTCCTCCCCATCGACGTCACCCGCTCCGGCCGCCTCTGCCGCGTCGAGCGCCTCCGCGGCCCGTGGCCGAAGCACCTGCCGCGGCCCTCGCCCGCCGTCGTCACGCCGTCTCTCGCCGTCCGCCTCGGGATGCGCTACGTGAGGGGCCTTCGCGCCTCGACGGCCGACGCCATCGAGCGCGAGGCCGCGCGCGCGCCGTTCTCGGGCGTCAAGGACCTCGCCCGCCGCGCCGCCCTCCGCGAGGACGAGCTCTCCGCCCTCGCCCACGCCGGCGCCTTCGCGACGCTCCCCGACGCGGCCACGGGCGAGACGGGCCTCTCGCGCCGGACCGCCCTCTGGCAGGCGGCTTCGGCCGCGCGCGACCTGGGCCCGCTCTACGACGCCCTCGAGGACGACGTCGCCTCGCCCCTCCCCGAGATGAGCCGTTTCGAGGAGACCGTCTCCGACTACCAGACGACCGAGATGACCGCCGGCCCGCACCTGATCGCCCACTTCCGCCCGCAGCTGAAGAAGGACGGAATCCTCTCCGCCGCGGACCTCGCGAAGGCCCCCGACGGGTCGACGGTGAAGACGGCCGGCGTCATCGTCGTGCGGCAGCGGCCCGGCACCGCGAAGGGCTTCGTCTTCCTCTCGCTCGAGGACGAGACGGGGATGTGCCAGGCGATCCTCCGCCCCGACCTCTTCAGGGAGAACCGCTCCCTCGTCGTCGGCTCCCCCGCCCTCGTCGTCGAGGGGCGCCTCCAGAAGAAGGACGGCACCCTTTCGATCCGCGCCGAGCGCTTCGAGAGGATGAGCCTCGACGAGCCGATCCCCGAGCGGAGGAAGCCCGTCCCACCGCCCTACCCACGCCACCGCGAGAGCACGCCCCCGAGCCACGATTTCCGATGAAGGCGAGTGATGCATCACGATGCGCCTTTGATATGCTTTGATGTGTGAGGACGACGATCCACCTCCCCGATCCCCTGCTGGATCAGGCTCGCCGCCGTGCCCTCGAGACGGGAACGACCCTGACCGGGGTGATCGAGGACGCGCTCCGGGAGTCCCTCGCGGGCAAGCGCACCGGGAAGAAGGCCTCACCGGTGCGGCTGACGACTTTCGGCGGAAAGGGGCCCCGGCCCGGCGTCGACCTGGACGACGGTGCCGCGCTCCTCGACGTCATGGAGGAGCCGCGTGCTCCTGTTCGACATTAACGTTCTCGTCCACGCCCACCGCCGCGACGCCCCCGACCACACGAAGTACCGGAAGTGGCTCGAGGCGACCCTCGGGGCCGACTCCGCCTACGGCGTCTCCGACCTCGTCCTGAGCGGATTCCTGCGCGTCGTCACACACCCGAAGGTCTTTCGCGAGCCGACGCCGCTCGAGAGCGCGCTCGCCTTCGCCCACGAGGTCCGGGGCCGGCCGAACGCCGTCGGGATCGCGCCGGGCCCGAGACACTGGGAGATCTTCACCCGGCTCTGCCAGGAGTGCGGCGTGCGCGGGAATCTCGTGCCAGACGCCTGGCTCGCGGCGCTGGCGGTGGAGTCGGGGTGCGAGTGGGTGACGACCGACCGCGACTTCGCGCGTTTCCCGGGGCTCAGGTGGCGGCACCCGCTGCAGAGCACCCCTCGGCCGAGATGACCGCCGGCCCGCACCTCGTCGCAACGCCGCCGAGCCACGACTTCCGGTGACGACGGAAGCCGCCGGCCCCGCGATGGCTCGTCGAAGCGCTCCACGCGTTCGGGGGGACGATGCTCTTCGTCTCGCACGACCGGACGTTCCTCCGGGGCCTGGCGAAGCGGGTTCTGGAGATCGGAGGCGAGGACGGACCGGCAAGCCCGTCACCTACGGCGGGACCTGTGGGGAGTACGTCGCGCGGTCGGGCCACGAGGCGCCGGGCGTCCACGCGTAGACGGGCTCACCCGGGAACGGGGCCGCGGTGCCGGCGTGGAGGAGCCTCACGGGGTCGCCGACAGGCAGCTTTGTCAGCGCGGACCGGTTTCGTTGCCGTTACCGATCCCCTGGTACGGCAGCGAGTACGCACTCGTAGCCCACCGCCTTCGTCAGGTTCTCCTGTCGCCCCGGCCCCGACCTGCATCGCCCACCCGCGCTGAAGCCTCTGTCCCACGCGCACTTGCACTGTCTCCGGCCCTCCGGCACGAGGCCCGCCATGGCCTCGTCCCGTGGAAGCAGCCTCGTATCGGGCGCGCAGGCCCGCCGAGACGCCCCTGTTCGTGCTTCTCGATTGCCTCCACGAGACGGTCAAGGGCGCCTGGGAAGACCTCTTCGAGCGCCGGTATGGCTTCTGGCGCGGCCTCCTCGACAGCGTGGTCGCGCGGTACCTCGACTGCGGCATCTTCCAGCGAGGCTTCGCCCGCATCCGCTGTCCCGATTGCGCCGCCGAATACCTGCTCGCCTTCTCGTGCAAAGGGCGCGGGCTCTGCCCATCCTGCGGCGCCAAGCGCGCCGCCGAGTTCGCCGCCTTCCTGAAGGACGAGGTCGTCGCCGACGTCGGCCACGCCCAGTGGGTCTTCACCGTCCCCAAGCTCGTTCGCCCCTACTTCATGCATCACCGAGAGCTGCTGTGGCCCCTCTGCACCGCGGCCTGGAAGACCGTCCGCGAGCTGATGGCCGTGGCGGCCGACGAAGAGCAGGGCTTTCGCCCCGGTATGGTCGCGATGTCGCAGACGTTCGGGGACCAGCTCAACCTACATCCTCACGTCCACGCGCTCGTCACCCGTGGCGGCTGGACCGTCTCCGGCCAGTGGGTACCCGTGCCGCACGTCAGCCCCTCCGCCGCCGAGACGCTCTTCCGGCACAAGGTGATCCGTCTCCTGCAGCGCGAAGGCCTCCTCGACGAGGACCGCACCCGCCTGCTCCTCTCCTGGCATCACTCAGGATCTTCGGCCCACAACTCCGCGACCGTTCCAGCCGGCGACGGCCGCGCCCTCGAGGCTCTCGTCCGCTACTGCCTGCAGAGCCCCGTGAGCCTCGCCCGTCTGCGCTGGGATCCGGGGTCTCAGACCGCCACCTATCTGCCCCGGGACGGCCACGACGAGGAAAAGGCCGAGACCCTCGACGCCCTCGAGTTCGTCGCCCGTCTCCTCGCGCACGTTCCCGATCCGAGAAGGCACCTCGTCCATTACTACGGCGCCTGCTTCAACGTCGTACGCGGGAAGGTGAAGGCTCGCGGCCAGGCTCAGCAAGGTGCGTCGCTCGCGCCGGGGCCGGGCGTTCACCCTCCGCCTCCGCCGGCCTCGGTGACCCCCTCTTTGGCCGCCCTTCGCCGTGGATGGGCCCAGCTCATTCGTCGCGTGTACGAAGTCGATCCGCTCGTCTGTCCTCGCTGCCAGGGCGTCATGTGCGTGGTCGCCTTCATCACCGAGCCCCGCGTCATCCGCCGCATCCTCGACCACCTTGGCGCCCCGGCTCGGCGGGCTGTCCAGGATCGCGCTCCCCCTCTCGTCGCGGCCCCGGTCACCGATTCCCCCTGATCCCCCGGGACGGCCGGGGCCGATGCCTCCACTCGCGCGGCAGGCCCGGGGCCGCTTCGACCACAGCCCGACGACCGGCCCCCCCCCTCGTGCTCCCGAGAAACCGCTCAGAGACTGCGCCGACCTGCCGTGACATCTCGCCCCGAGGGAGCGGCGCCGCCGCGGCGCCGCTCCCTCAGGGCGTCTTAGACCCCTTGAGCCCGCCCCGGCCTTCAGCCGCATCGCCCTAGAGAATCGAGCTTCCTACCGTTGACTGGTATCGCTGGTCCGGCTCCTTCTCGAGCGCCTTCGCGACGATCGTCTGGAGGTCGGCGTCGACGACCGCGCCGCCGGAGACCTCCCGCAGGGGCCGGGGCGGGGCCTCGCAGACCGCCCGGATGGCCTGCACGACGGAGCCCGTCGGCGTGTCGTAGGGCTTCCGGCCCGTCAGCAGCTCGTAGAGGACGACGCCGAGCGAGTAGACGTCCGACCGGAAGTCGATGTCGCGGCTGTCGCCCCGCGTCTGCTCCGGGCTCATGTACGGCAGCGTCCCCCAGATCTTCCCGAGCTCGGTCCTCACCGTCCCGACGGCGACGTCCGTGTCGGTGATCCGCGCGAGGCCGAAGTCGAGGACCTTCACCTCGCCCGCCTCGGACACGACGATGTTCGAGGGCTTCAGGTCCCGGTGGATGACCCCGCGCTGGTGGGCGTGGCTCACGGCCCGGCAGACGGTCGCAAAGAGCCGCATCCGCTCCCGGAGCGCCTCGATCCCGGGCCGCTCGCCGCCGAGGCGTTCCCGCGCGTAGACGCTCAGCGTCCGGCCCGCGACGAGCTCCATAGTGAAGAAGTGCTGCCCGTCGTCGGTCCGGCCCGCCTCGTAGATCGCCGCGATGTTCGGGTGGACGAGGCGCGCGAGCGTCTCCGCCTCCCGGCGGAACATCCGGAGGTAGGTCTCGTCGACGAACTGGCCGCCGCGGACGACCTTCAGTGCGACCCGCCGGCGCGGGCTCCGCTGCTCGGCCTCGTAGACGATCCCCATCCCTCCCTCGCCGAGCTTCCCGAGGATCTGAAAGCCCCCGATCTCGCGGGGGAGGTTCTCCGGTGCGGCGGGAAGGGGCCGGCCGTCGCCGTCGAGGGTCAGGGCATCACTGTACGAACCTTCGTTCTCGTCTCTCTCGGTGACGATGGAGACGAGCCTAGCCCGGCAGGCGTTTCGGAGCGAACCGGCGCAGCGCCGCCCCCGTCGTCCTCTTCACCCCTGCCCGTCAGGACTTCGCGTCCTGCTCGAACGTCACGTTCAGGACGTCCAGCTCGTCGCCCCCCTCGATCCCGAGCGGCCCGTCGCAGCGCGGGCAGAGGCGAAGCCAGCTGCCCGCGGCGCGCTCGGGGACGTCGCCGCAGGCGGCGTAGGTCTGGCGCGCGGGGCGGAAGTCGACGTCGAGGCGGGAGCCGGCGTCGGGCGTGCCCGCCGACACCGCCTCCCACGCGAAGCCGAGGAGGTCGGGCTCGACGACCGCGAGCTCGCCGACGGCCAGGCGGACGACCTCGAGGCGGCCGCCGCCGCTGCCCTCGACGGCGCGACGGGCGGTGCGGTAGATCTCGGTGACGAGGGAGAGCTCGTGCATCGCGGGTCTCCTTGCGTCAGGACGGAGAGGCGGAACGTGACGGTCCCGGCTCGGGTAGCGCGGCGGGCACGGTCATCTCAGCGGGAAGGGACGCGCCCCTCGTCCTCGAGCCTCCCGAGGAGGCGAAGGAGACCGTCGAGGATCGTGAGCGGGTGGGGCGGGCAGCCCGGGACGAAGAGGTCCACCGGGACGACCTCGCCCGCGCCGCCGAGCTGTTCGGGCCGGTCCCAGTACGGCCCCCCCCCGAGATCGCGCGGGCGCCGACGGCGATGACGATCTTCGGCGGCGGCACGGCGTCCCACGTCTTCTTCAGCGCGAGCTCCATGTTCTTCATGACGGGGCCGAAGATCGTCA
>Ga0209604_1000079_pt1 | contig 87833 bp, 81 predicted proteins | sample AD_UKC097_MetaG_FD_184405 | JGI IMG/M metagenome (GOLD analysis project Ga0209604, IMG submission 184405) | Active sludge microbial communities of municipal wastewater-treating anaerobic digesters from USA - AD_UKC097_MetaG (SPAdes) (version 2) | ecosystem: Engineered > Bioreactor > Anaerobic >...
GTCGGCGAGGTTCGGGCGAGCGGCCTTCGCCCGGTCGCCGAGAAGATAGTGGGACGAGCAGCCCTGCGGGTCGAGGTCGACGACGAGCGAGCGCTCCCCCTCGTCGGCGAGAACGGCGGCCAGGTTGCAGACGAGCGTCGACTTCCCGACGCCCCCCTTCTGGTTGAAGACGACCCACTTCATCCGTCCCCTCCCGTCGTGGCGATCCGGGCATCATCTCACCCGGCGCGCGCCCCTTCCGTCACGGGATCGTGCTTCTCTAGAATCGGTCTCGGGAGGTCCCACATGCCCGTTTTCGAGTACCGGTGCCAGGCCTGCGGCAAGAAGACCGAGGACCTCGTCCTCGCCGGCGACGCGGCCGACTACGTCCCCGAGTGCGCCCACTGCGGCTCGCACGACCTCTCCCGCCTCCTCTCCGCCTTCGCCGCCCACGGGGGCGACAAGGGCGCCGGCTCCTTCGACGCCCCCTGCGGCATGGGCGCTTGCGAAACCGGCGACATGAGCCAGTGCGGCATGGGCGGCTGCGGGATGGGAGGAGGAGATTTCGACCTGAACTGAACCCCGTCTTCAGCGCCGCCGGCACGGATTCCGCCCGCCGGCGCCGTGCTGCGCTGCCGCGATTAGAATCCCGGCCGGTCCTGTATCCACCCGACCGCCCGGAGGAACGATGAGCGACAGCTTCAAGACGAAGACCACCCTCACCGCCGGAGGCGCGACCGTCTCCTATTACTCCATCGAGACGCTCGCGAAGGAGCACCCGGAAGTCCGGACGCTCCCCTACTCCCTGAAGGTCCTTCTCGAGAACCTCCTCCGCCACGAGGACGGGCGCGTCGTAAAAAAGGAAGACGTCCTCGCCCTCGCGAAGTGGGACCCGAAGGCCGAGCCGGACAAGGAGATCGCCTTCCACCCCGCCCGCGTCCTGATGCAGGACTTCACCGGCGTCCCGGCCGTCGTCGACCTCGCCGCCATGCGCGAGGCGATCGTCGCGATGGGGGGCGACCCGGCGCGCGTGAACCCGCTCTCCCCCGCCGACCTCGTCATCGACCACTCCGTCCAGGTCGACAACTTCGCCTCCTCGCTCGCGTTCGGGAAGAACGTCGACCTCGAGTACGAGCGGAATCGGGAGCGTTACGAGTTCCTCCGCTGGGGGCAGAACGCCTTCCGGAACTTCCGCGTCGTCCCGCCCGGCACCGGCATCTGCCACCAGGTGAACCTCGAGTACCTCGCGAAGGTCGTCTGGACGAACGAGGAAGGGGTCGCCTACCCCGACACGCTCGTCGGGACCGACTCGCACACGACGATGATCAACGGCCTCGGCGTCCTCGGCTGGGGCGTCGGAGGGATCGAGGCGGAGGCCGCCCTCCTCGGCCAGCCCGTCTCGATGCTGATCCCCGAGGTCGTCGGGATGAAGCTCCACGGGAAGCTCCCCGAGGGGGCGACGGCGACGGACCTCGTCCTCACCGTCACCCAGATGCTCCGCAAGAAGGGCGTCGTCGGGAAGTTCGTCGAGTTCTACGGGCCGGGGCTCGCGGCCCTGCCGCTCACCGACCGCGCCACGATCGCGAACATGGCGCCCGAGTACGGCGCCACGATGGGCTTCTTCCCCGTCGACGGCGAGACGGTGCGCTACCTCGAGTTCACGGGCCGAAAGGCGCTCGCCCCGCTCGTCGAGGCGTACAGCAAGGCGCAGGGCCTCTGGCGCTCTGAGGATGCTCCCGAGCCGCGCTTCTCCGACACGCTCGAGCTGAACCTCGCGGACGTCGTCCCGTCCCTCGCCGGCCCGAAACGCCCGCAGGACCGCGTCGCCCTCAAGGACGCGAAGAAGGTCTTCCGCGAGCAGCTCCCCGCGATGCTCGGCAAGGGAGGCTCCGCCGACGCGACCGTCCCGGTCTCCGACGGACGCTTGAAGTACGAGATGCCGCACGGCGCCGTCGTCATCTCGGCGATCACCTCCTGCACGAACACCTCGAACCCGTCGGTCCTCGTCGCCGCCGGCCTCCTCGCCAAGAAGGCGGTCGAGCGGGGCCTCGACACGAAGCCGTGGGTCAAGCCGTCGCTCGCCCCCGGCTCGAAGACCGTCACCGACTACCTGACCGCCGCGGGCCTCATGCCCTACCTCGAGGCGCTCGGCTTCCACGTCGTCGGCTACGGCTGCACGACCTGCATCGGCAACAGCGGCCCGCTCCCCGAGAAGGTCTCCGAGGCGGTCCGGACGGGCGACCTCGTCGTGGCCTCGGTCCTCTCGGGGAACCGGAACTTCGAGGGGCGCGTAAATCCTCAAGTCAAGATGAACTTCCTCGCCTCGCCGCCGCTCGTCGTCGCCTACGCGCTCGCGGGCGAGATGGACACGGACCTGACGACCGAGCCGCTCGGCATCGACCGGAACGGCCAGCCCGTCTTCCTCTCGGAGATCTGGCCGACGCCGCAGGAGGTTGCCGAGACGATCGCGCGGTCGCTCACGGCCGAGCAGTACGAGAAGGCCTACGGCTCGGTCTTCGCGGGCGACGCCGGCTGGCAGGCCCTCTCCGTCCCGAAGGGGAGCACCTTCGCCTGGGACGCGAAATCGACCTACGTTCGCAAGCCGACCTTCTTCGAGGACCTCGGGAAGGAGCCGAAGCCCCTCGCCGACGTGAAGGGGGCCCGCTGCCTCGCCCTCCTCGGCGACTCCATCACGACCGACCACATCTCCCCCGCCGGCAACATCGCGAAGACCTCACCTGCAGCCAAGTACCTCACGGAGAACGGCGTTCAGCCCGCCGACTTCAACCAGTACGGCGCCCGCCGCGGCAACCACGAAGTCATGATGCGCGGCACCTTCGCGAACATCCGCCTCAAGAACCTGATGCTCCCCGGCACCGAGGGCGGCGTCACCCTCCACGTCCCGACGGGCGAGACGATGTCGATCTACGACGCGGCGATGAAGTACCAGGCCTCAGGGACGCCGCTCGTCGTCCTCGCCGGCGCCGAGTACGGCACCGGCTCCTCGCGCGACTGGGCCGCGAAGGGGACGATGCTCCTCGGCGTCAAGGCCGTCATCGCGAAGTCGTTCGAGCGGATCCACCGCTCGAACCTCGCCGGCATGGGCGTCCTGCCACTCCAGTTCGCCGCGGGCGAGGACGCTACGACGCTCGGCCTCGCCGGGAAGGAGACCTTCGAGGTCGCCGGCGTCGCCGAGGGGCTCACACCGCACAAGCAGCTCACCGTCACCGCCACGGCCGAGGACGGCACGAAGAAGACCTTCACCGCCACCCTCCGCCTCGACACGCCGAACGAGGTCGACTACTACCGCCACGGCGGCATCCTGCAGTTCGTCCTGAGGCAGATGACGGCGTAGGCCCCCGGGCCGGACCGAGCCGGTCGCGAGGGCCGCGGGATCGCGCCCGCGGCCCTCCGCGTCTCCGGCGCCCGCTCTTGCGCTCCGGACGCGAGCGGGTACAGTTCCACCCGATGGGGCTGTTCTCCGACGGACCGAAGGGCACCTCGCCGGAGCTGAGGCAGGCGATCGAGGACGCGCGCCGGCGTCTCGAGGAAAGCCCGACGGACGCGGCGGCGGTGTTGAAGCTCGCGGACGCGCTCGTCGCGAGCGGCCGGAAGACCGAGGCCGTGAGGGTCTTGAACCGCTTCGGCCCGATCGTTCAGTCGAAGGGGCGGCTCGAGGCGGCGATCGCCATCTTCAAGAAGGCGACGCAGCTCGATCCCGACAGCGAGCTGACGTCGTCGACCTATCTCTCGCACCTCCAGCTCCAGCAGATCCTCGACGCCGAAAAGGCCGTCCGTGCCGCGACGTCCCGTCCCGCGTCTCCGCCCCCGTCGGGCTCGTTCACGCGTCCGGGCCCCGACCCGCTCCCTCCGTCAGGCAGCGCCTTTGAGCTCGCCGCGGCCCCTCCTCTCGCGGAGCCGCCCGCCGGCCCGCCGCCGAGCGCCCCCCTCCCGAGAACCGCAGCCGCTGTCCCGGCCTCGGACGACTCGGACGCGGCGTCCGCGCCGGCGCCTTCCGGCCCTTCCGCCTGGAGCCAGAAGAAGGAGGCCGTCCACGACGCGCAGGCCGGCATCCCCCTCCTGCGCGACATCCCACCGTTCCTTCTCGACCTCGTCCTCCAGCGGATCAACCTGATCACGCTCGCCCCGGGCGACGTCCTGATCCGCGAAGGCGCCGAAGGGAGCTCCGTCTACTTCGTCGTCCAGGGGACGCTCGCCGTGACGGCGCGGCACGACCTCGGGACCGAGGTGCTCCTCCGGACGGCCCGGGACGGCGAGGTGATCGGCGAGGCCGCCTTCCTCACCGGCCTCCCGAGCTACGCCACGGTGACGGCCCGCGAGCCGTCGAACCTCCTCGAGCTCGACCGGAATGCGCTCGTCCCCATCGCCCGCAAGAACCGGACGCTCGCCGACGCCCTGAACCGCCTCTACGAGGAGCGCGTCCTCCATTCGGCCCTCGTCCGCTCCCGGGTCTTCGGCGTCCTCTCCGAGCCGGAGCTCCGGCTCCTGGCCCGGAAGCTCGAGACGACGGCCGTGCCGGCGGGAACGCTCGTCGCCCAGGAAGGCGTCCCCGCGAAGGGAGCCTGGATCGTCAAGCGCGGCGCGTTCCGGGTCACCTTCCGCGCCGACGGCCACGAGGTCGCAGTCGCGCTCCTCCGGCCGCACGAGGTCTTCGGCGACCTCGCGGAGGGGCGTGACCTTCCTCAGGCCGAGTCGGTCACGGCGATCGCCGAGTCGGAGCTCCTCTTCCTCCCGGCGGAGGACCTCTCCACGTTCCGCACGCGGAGCGTACGGCTTTCGGAGGCCCTTGACGCTCTCCGGCTCGAGCGCGCGAAGATGTGCGTGGCGGCGCTGCGCGCCAGCCGCCGGTAGCCGGCCCGCGCGCCGGGCCGCTCCATCCGTCCTAGACTGTCTCGCGCACGACGAGGAGGTGCCCTATGGCCGGCATCAAGGGTATCGAAGGGATCGGCGACACGTACGGCGAGAAGATGAAGGCGCTCGGCATCCGCTCCAAGGCCGCCCTGCTGAAGGCCGGCGCGACGAAGAAGGGGCGCGCCGATCTCGCGGCAAAGGCGGGGATCTCCGAGAAGCTGATCCTCGAGTGGGTGAATCGCGCCGACCTCTACCGCGTGAAGGGGATCGGGACCCAGTACGCCGACCTCCTCGAGAACGCGGGCGTCGACACCGTCGTCGAGCTCGCGGGCCGCAAGGCCGAGAACCTCGTCGAGAAGATGAAGCAGGTGAACGCCGGAAGGAGGCTCGTCCGCCTCCTCCCCGCGCTCTCGAAGGTCCAGGGATGGATCGCCGAGGCGAAGAAGCTCCCCCGGGCCGTCACGTACTGACCGACCGCGCCGCGGACGAGACCGTCCGGCGAGGGAACGGCGGTCGCTGGCACCGGGGTGTCGTTCGACGCCTCCTGGCGCTCGTGCTGGTCGCCTCGCCGGCGTTCCCCGCTCGCGCCGAGGTCCGCGCCGTCCGCCTCTCCCGAGAGGGAGCCGGCTTCGCCGAGGGGCGGCTCGAAGCGGGCGTCACGGTCCGTGCCGACGGCCTTCACGCCGGACGAGGCGGCCTCTACACCTCGGCGGCGATCGCGGCTCCGATCGCCTTTTCCGCGATCGGCCCGTACTGGAAGGGGGCGCCGGACGTGGCGGTCGAGGTCGCCGTCAGCCCGGACGGTCTCGCGTGGGGACGCTGGATCCCGGTTCCCGCCGAGGAGTCCATCGCACCGCTGCGCGAGGACGGCTCGCCCAATCCCTTCGGCGGGGACCTCCTCGGCCCGCTCGTGTTCGTCTCCCCCGGCAGCCGGTGGTTCCGCTACCGCGTCCGTCTTCCGGCCCGTCGGGACGGCGAACCGTCTCTCTCTCGGATCGCCTTCCAGCTGATCGATCCGGGACGGACCGCGGACGAGGACGCGCCACAGGTCGAAGCCCGCGTGGAGAGCTCGCTCGCCACGTCCGGCCCCCGCCGTGCCGTCGCCCCGGTCCCGGAAGAGCCCTCGCCGGTCGCGAGAGCGGACCGCCCGCCGATCCTCCGCCGCGCGGCCTGGGGGGCACGACCGCCGAAGTACGCATACTCGTACACCCGCGCCGGCCACGTCGGAGTCCACCACACGGCCTCGGTCGACGACTTCACCCCGACGACCCGCGCCGAGTGCGCCGCCCGGCTGCGCGCGATCCAGGCGTTCCACATGGACACGAACGGCTGGAACGACATCGGATACGCGTGGGTCGTCTGCCGGCACGGCGAGGTCTTCCAGGGGCGCGAGGACGACGACGACGCGACGGACGTGCAGGGGGCGCACGACGGATTCAACCGGGGGAGCACGGGCCTCTCGCTCCTCGGCTACTTCCATCCGCCGTACGACCAGCACCCGACCCAGGAGCAGCTCTCCTCCCTCGTCGACCTGATCGCCTGGATCTCCGGCCTCCGCGGGATCGACCCGGCCGGCCGGAGCCTCTACGAGGCCTTCGGCGCCGACGTCGACAACGTCTACGGCCACCGCGAGGTCAAGGACACGAGCTGCCCGGGCGATCACCTCTTCGCCCTGAAGGAGCTCCTGCGCGCCGCCGCGCTCGAGAAGCTCCTCATCGGGGCGCTCTGAGCGGGCCCTCCCGTCCCAGCGCTCGAACGGACGACGGGCGGCGCGGAACGGGGCGTTCCGACGTCACGTCGCTCCGGGCTCGTCGTTAGAATGCCCTCGTGATCGACGTCGCCCGGGGCTGCGTGAGCCGTCGCCCGGCGTTCGGCGAGTCCGCCGATCGCGGAACCGTCGGACGGACCCGCCGCGGATGAGCCGGACGGGCCGGATTCGTCTGGAGGCGTTCGAGGTCCTCGCTCTCGTCGCCTTCGTCTCCACGGTGGTGACCCTGCTCGCGGGCGGCCTGCGCCTGACGCCCCGGACCTTCTGGTTCATCGTCCGCGAGACGGGTCCGTTCCTGCTGCTGTTCCTCGGCATCGGCGTCGTCGCCAACGTCCTCTACCGGCTGCGTCCGGCCGGTGCCCTCCGGCCGTACCTCGAGAGCCTTCGCTCCCCCTCCTGGCTTCTCCTGACGGCCCGGATCTGGGTCGCCGGCGTGCTGCTCCTCTACGCCTACACCTGGCTGAAGGTGTCGATCCCGCTCCTGAACGAGCGTCTCTGGGACGCCGAGCTGGCGCGGCTCGACCAGACGTTCCACGCCGGCCTCTCGCCGAGCCGGTTCCTCGTCGCCCTCTTCGAGGGGACCCCGGCGCTGCGCCTCCTCGACGGCGTCTACGGCATCTGGCTGCCGATGACGATGAGCGGCGCCGGGTTCTTCGCGATGACCCTCAGTCCCCGTGCGCGCGCGCAGTTCTTCTTCAGCTACGTGATGATCTGGACGCTCGGCGTCTGGACGTACGTCGCCCTTCCCGCGCTCGGTCCCGCGCTCGCGTACCCCTGGGAGTGGACGACCGTGCACGCCGACCTGCCGCAGGCCCTCGAAACGCAGGCGCTCCTCATGGGCAACGACCAGAAGGTCGTCGAGAGCCGCGTGACGGGCGTCCTCCGCGCGGGGTTCAATCCCTCCCTCGGCGTCGCCGCGATGCCGAGCCTCCACACGTCGGGATCGACGCGCTGCTGCTCCTCTGGTGCTTCCGGCACGCCCGCCCGCTCGCGGCGGTGTTCCTCGCGGCGCTGCTTCTCACTCTCCGCGGGTCGATCGTGACCGGCTGGCACTACGCGGTCGACGCCTGCGTCGGCGGCCTGCTCGCCGCCGTCTCGTTCGTTGCCTCGAGAAGGGTGTCGCTCCACCTCTCCGACCCGGAGGAGAGCCCGCCGTCGAAAACGCCGCTCCAGGGAGTCGACCCATGACCCTCGACATCTCCCTCGAGCCCGCGCTCGACCTCGCCGCCCGCGCCGTCGAAGAGGCCGACGCGATCCTCGTCACGGCGGGAGCCGGTATGGGGGTCGACTCCGGCCTCCCCGACTTCCGGGGCCCCGAGGGCTTCTGGCGCGCCTATCCCGCCTTCCGCGACCTCGGCCTGCGCTTCGAGCAGCTCGCAAGCCCGCACTGGTTCTTCCGGGACCCCGCGCTCGCCTGGGGCTTCTACGGCCACCGCCTCGGCCTCTACCGCGAGACCGTCCCCCACGAGGGCTTCGGGATCCTCCTGCGCTGGGCCTCGGAGAAGAGGCACGGCGCGTTCGTCTTCACCTCGAACGTCGACGGTCAGTTCCAGAAGGCGGGTTTCCCCGACGGACGCGTCGCGGAGTGCCATGGCTCCATCCACCACCTCCAGTGCCTTCGCGGCTGCGGCGAGCCGATCCGGTCCACCGACGGCGTCGTCGTCGAGGTCGATGCGGCCTCCTGCCGCGCCCGCGAGCCGTTCCCGTCGTGCCCCGGCTGCCGCGGCCTCGCGCGCCCGAACATCCTCCTCTTCGGCGACCTCGGCTGGGACGACGCGCGGACCTCGGCCCAGATGGAGACGCTCGGCGACTGGCTCGACGGCGTCGCGGGCCCGCTCGTCGTCCTCGAGCTCGGCGCGGGGGCGAGCGTCCCCTCCGTCCGGACGTTCTCCGAGCGGGCGGTGCAGGGCACCCGGCGGACGCTCGTGAGGATCAACCCCCGGGAGCCGGAGCTCGGCCGCGGCTTCGGGGCGCCGGCCTCGGACTCCCTCGAGCATCTCCTTTCGGCCTCGAGGCAGGCCGCGCGCCCGTCGGGGATCTCGCTCCCGCTCGGCGCCCTCGAGGCGATCCGCGCGATCGACGCCCGGCGCGGGCCCTCCCGCCGCTGAGCTCCCGCTTTCGGCCCCCGGGCCGGTCCGGTCGCGCGTTGTCGCGCGTTTGCACGTGTGCTGATACCATGCTCTGATCCGAAACGATTACCCGGGAAATGGTGAAATCTCATCAGGTCCGGGCCGGTAAACTCCTCGTCGGAGGAGGCACCATGCCCGCCCTGAAGGAAAGACCGAAACCGTTCGTCCTCCCCGAGTTTTGCAAGGGTTGCGGACGCTGCATCAGCGCCTGCCCGAAACACTGCATCTCGATGGGAACCGAGATCAACCCGAAGACCGGGCTCACGCCGATCGTCCTCGACCTGACGAACTGCAACGGGTGCGGACTCTGCATCGACGCCTGCCCCGAGCCCTACGGCCTTCAGCAGACCCCGGCCGACGCCGACTACGAGCTCCAGGACCCGGCGAAGCTCTTCGGCGACCGGATGACCGACGCCCCCGAGCCGGTCGACATCCCCGACCAGGTCGTCCCGCTCCCGACGATGGAGCCGCTCGTCCTGAAGGGGAACTACGCCGCCGCCGTCGGCGCGCTCCTCGCCGGCTGCCGACACTTCTTCGGCTACCCGATCACTCCGTCGACCGAGGGCGCCGAGCTGATGGCGAAGCTCATGCCCCACCTCGACGGGACGTTCCTGCAGGCCGTCTCCGAGGTCGCGACCGTCAACATGATGTACGGCTGCGGCGGCGCGGGGATGCGCTCCATGACGTTCACCTCTTCGCCTGGCTTCTCGCTGATGCTCGAGGGGATCAGCTACATGATCGGCGCCGAGGTCCCGGGCGTCTTCATCAACGTCATGCGCGGCGGGCCCGGCCTCGGCAACATCGCCCCCGAGCAGTCGGACATCAAGCTCTGTTGCCGCGGCCTCGGCCACGGCAACACGCACGCCATCGTCCTGACGCCGTCGACCCCGCAGGAGATGCTCGACCTGACGATGCTCGCGTTCGAGCTGACGTTCAAGTACCGCAACCCGGTCGTCATCGCCTCCGACGGCTACCTCGGCCAGATGACCGGCAAGGTCTCCCTGCCGCAGTCGCTCGTGAAGCCCGGCATCCCGAAGTGGGCCGTCTACGGCGACCTCGAGCACCGCCGGAACCTGATCTCCTCGATCTACCTCTCCGAGGTCGATCTCGAGAAGTGGAACGTCGTGCTGAACGCCAAGTACGCCTCGATGCAGGTCGAGCAGCGCGCCGACCTCTACATGTGCGACGACGCCGAGGTCCTCCTCGTCGCCTGCAACACGCCGGCCCGGACCGCGAAGGGGGCCGTCCAGGTCCTCCGCTCCCGCGGCATCAAGGCGGGGCTCTTCCGCCCCGTCACGGTCTGGCCCTTCCCGATCGAGAAGCTGAAGACGGTCCTCCCGAAGGCGAAGCGCATCGTCGTCGTCGAGGCCTCGAACGGCCAGCTCGAGGACGAGGTCAAGATTGCCCTGGCGAACGCCCGGATCCGCGAGTACCCGGAGATCGAGCACGTCCGCCACTTCGGCGGCGTCCTGCCTCAGATGGAGGAGGTCATCTTGAAAGTCGCCGCGGGGCAGGAGGTGACCGTATGACGACGTCCGCCTTCTACGGCAAGTTCGAGCGCCACTCTCACGGCGAGGGGCTGAAGGGCCATTCCACCCACTACTGCCCGGGCTGTGGCCACGGCCTCGCCCACAAGTACCTCGGCGAGGCGATCGACGAGCTCGGCATCCAGGACCGGACCGTCGCCGTCTCCCCGGTCGGCTGCTCCGTCTTCCTCTACTACTATTTCGACGTCGGCAACACGCAGGCCGCCCACGGCCGCGCCCCCGCCGTCGCCATCGGCCAGAAGCTCGCGAACCCCGAGTCGATCGTCATCTCCTACCAGGGGGACGGCGACCTCGCCTCGATCGGCCTCGCCGAAATCGTCTCCACGGCCCAGATGGGCATCCCGATCACCGTCATCTTCGTCAACAACGCGATCTACGGAATGACGGGCGGCCAGATGGCCCCGACGACCCTCATGGGCCAGCGAACGGCCACGAGCCCCGACGGCCGCGTCGCCTTCATGGGCCAGCCGATCAAGATGGCCGAGCTGATCGCCGGCCTCGACGGCCCCGTCTACGTCGAGCGCGTCGCCCTCTTCAACCCCAAGCAGCGCAACCGCGCGAAGAAGGCGATCCACAAGGCGCTCCAGAACCAGGTCGAGAAGCGCGGCTTCTCGTTCGTCGAGGTCCTCGCCGAGTGCCCGACCCACCTGAAGGCCACGCCCGAGCAGGCCGAGAAGTGGGTCGAGGAGGCCATGCTCCCGATGTTCCCGCTCGGCGTGAAGAAGGACGAGACCCGCGAACCGTGGTGGGACCGGCCCGCCCCGACGTTCGAGACCGAGCGCGTCCTGAAGGAGATCGGCGCCGGCGAGGAGAAGGCTCCCCGCTACTGCACGTCGTTCCCGTCCCACGTCGCGAAGAACGACATCTCTCTCAAGCTCGCCGGCTCCGGCGGCGACGGCGCGCAGACGGCGGCGATGCTCATCGTCCACGCCGGCATCAACGAGGGCTTCGACGCGACGCACATCCCGGCTTACGGCCCCGAGTCGCGCGGCGGCACCTCCTACGCCGACGTCCACGTCGCCGCCGACGAGGTCCTCTCCCCCGCCTCGCCGAGCCCCGACGTCCTCATCGCGTTCAACATGCCGAGCCTCGTCAAGTTCGGGCCGGACGTCCGGCCGGGCGGGACGATCATCTACGACAGCTCCGTCATCACGGACTACACCCCCGTGAAGAGCGGGGTGAAGATGGTCGGCGTCCCGATGTCGGAGATCGCCAAGGACCTCGGCAAGCTGATGGTCAAGAACATCGTCGCCCTCGGGGCGCTCCAGGCGGCCACCGGGATCTTCCCGAAGGAGACGTTCCTCACCGCCGTCCGCCGCGCCCTGAAGGACAAGTGCGCCATGATCCCGCTCAACGAGCAGGCGTTCGAGTGGGGCGTCAAGGCCGCCTCCGAGGTCACCGTCCCGTGAGCGCGCCCGTGCAGGTGACGCTCTCCCCGGAGGAGTGGAAGCTCGTCTCCTCCCTCCGCGCCATCCCCGAGAGCCCCCTGAAGGAGCGTCTCGACGCCCTCTTCGGAGAGGTCCTCAAGTTCGCCGTCGACCCGAAGTGCTCCGAGTCGCAGGCGGACGGCGTCCCCTGCACGAACACGAACATGGACTGCGACTCCTGTCGCAAGGTGACCGACCTGATCGACACCCTCCGGCGCCGCGTCTCCGCCGGCTAGCCTTCTCCGAGAGCCGCCTTTCCCGCCCGCCGGGGCGGCGAGGGGCCGGGACCTCCCGGCTCCCTCCCGCAACGGCGGGCGGGTCCGTCTTCGGGCTCGTAGAATCGCCGCGTGGCAGATCAGCCCCTCGAGCCCGACTCCCCCGCCGCGCGGATGCGCCTCGCGCTCGAGCTCTCGGCCGTCGCCGACGCCATGCGCGCGCAGCGTTTCCGCCGGGAGCGCCCGAACGCGAGCGAGGACGAGATCGAGGCGCTCATGGAAGCGTGGAGGGGCGAGCGGCCCGGCGCCGAGCTCGGAGACTCCGCGGGCCGCCCCGTGCCGTGGCCCCGCCGCCGATGAGCCCGATCGAGGCGGCCCTCCGGGCAATTGCAGCGGAGCTGGATCGCGCCGTCGCCGACTTCGGTCCCTAGGGACCGGTCAAGCCGTCGGGACGTCGATCCCGCGGAGGACGCTCGCCGGGACCCGCGCGATCTCGCGTCCCTCCTCGTCCCGAACGACGAGGCGACCGTCGACGTCCTCCTCCCGGATGCAGCCGAGGACGGAGAGGACGCCCTTGTCGGCCTCCTCGATCGTCAGGCCCGAGTGCCGCGCGATCCGCCGCGCCACGACGCGCCCGGCCTCCTCCCAGTCGGTGATCCGCCTCGATGGCGACATCGCGGCCCTACCTCGAATCCCCCCGCCGGGACGGCGCCGGGACGCCGAGGTCCTTGCAGATCTTCAGACAGAGGACTTCGTTGACCTCGCGGTGCCGAGGAACCGTGGAGGCCTTCCTCTCGCGCGCGTTCACGAAGACGCTGTGTGCGCCCTCTTCACGCAGCAGGGTGCAGCCGTTGCGCTCCAGGTGGCGGATCAGGTCGAGGCGTTTCAGGCCGTGAGCCTCAGCGGCTCCCGAATGACGTCGCCGTCGCCGATCTCGATCTCGGACATCGCGCGGTTGGCCTCCAGCACGAGCGCGACCGCCTCCTCGAGGTTACGCCGTGCCTCCTCGAGCGTCGCACCCTGCGCGTTGGCCCCGGGCAGCTCCTCCACGAAGGCGATGAAGCCCTCCGGGACCTGGCGATAGACGGCGGTGAACGATACGGTCATCACGTGCCTCAGGCCGATTCTAGTCGGTCAGGCCGCGGCCTCTCGCGGCGCCCGGCTACGCGCGAGGCGCGGCGGCGGCCTGCCAGTGGCGGCCGTCGGAGGCGTCGAACGAGACGAGGAGACCAAGGGAGGCGAGGCTCTCGAGGACGGGCTCCACGTCCTTCGGCTTCGCCTTCGCGAAGGCCGAAGTCACGGCGGCGAGCGAGCGGGGGGACGGCGCGCGGGCCATCAGGTCGCGGACGGCGGCGATCCGCTCGGGGAGCGCCTTCGGCCACGGGAGCGGCGCGGCCGGCTTCGCGGCCGGCTCCTCCTCCTCGTCATCTCCGCCCGGAAGAGTCTCCTGCGTCGCCGCCTTCGCGCCGCCCGGGTTCTGGAACTCGGGGCGGAGCCAGCGGACGAGGCCGCGCCTCTCCTCCTCGGCTCGCTCGGCGTTCAGCGCGACGAGCCGCTCGAGGATCTCCTCGTCGGTCAGCGTCGACGGCCAGCCGTAGGCGTCGAAGACCGCCGCGTCGAGGTCGTCGTGGATCTGCTTCAGGACGGAGACGAGCCCTTGCTCGTGGATCACCTTCTCCTTCGCCGTCAGCGCCTCCCCCGACCGGAGCTTCTCGAGGACGTTGTACATCCCGGTGATCGTGAGGCCGGGATGGAGAGCCTGCTGGCGCTTGCGGTGCGCGTCGAGGGCTTCGCCGAGGGAGCGGATGAGGGCGGTTTGGGCGGGGGTGGAAGGCGGGAAGGGGAAGAGCAAGAAGCATGGCCCGTTCTGATAGCGGGGGTCATTGCCCGCGCCCATTCGCCCGCCTCTCCGAAATGCCCATGTTACATGGACGCGAGAAGAAAGGACGCCGAGGTGCCAGGCATCGTCCGTGGCGATCCCGGCCAAGGAACCATCAGCCAGGGTTCCCGGGAGTGGAAGGAACACGAACGCTCTGTGTTTTGCGACTTCGGAAGTGGCGATGAACCGTCGAAGCCCCTTCAACGCCCGCCGCAGCTTCGGCGCGTTCTCGCCGAACAACCACCAGTTTCGCCGCCTCGTATCCCGCTTGTTCTGATCCCTTTCGGGCTTCACAAGGTGCAAGAGCCGCTGATAACCGGCAGCGAACTCATTTCGCGCTTGCGCCTCGTCCAACCCGTAGAAATCCACGACGTAACGAACGCCTTCGGTCTGCGTCAGATCCCGGCCGGCAACGTAGCGCGGAAGAAAGGCCTCGGCGCGATGATCAACGGCGATCAAGTTGTCGCGTTCATCAGAGGTCAGAAGGAACCCGTCGCCCACGAGTTTGCAGCCCTGAAGGCACAGGTCTTGGTTCGCGACGAGCGCCCGAGTGCCGGAAACCGACGGTCCGGTCGTCAGGTCCGCGTGAATCGTGCCCTTCCGCGATCTGAAATCGACTCGACTTGAACCGTCATCCAGCTGCTCCTCATCGATGAGCGAGAGGAGGATGCCGGCGCCGGAGGATTGGGAGAGAACCGTCATCGCGACCCGAACCGCGGCCCCATCCGTCGAATCGACCCACGGGTGATCTGGTACCGCGAAGGCGAGATGGCATGCCGACGAAGCCACGAGGTGTCGCTGAACCACGCGTCGGTTGAACGTCTGCGTGATGCTGTTCGTCGTGATCAGGCCGAACCGCGTCAGCCTTTCTGCCCGCACCAGCGACGCCGCATGGTTCCACCAGTACATGACGAGGTCCGCCGTCTCCGGCACGTCGTCGTGCGCGCGCCTCAGCGCCTCGACGTAGCCGTCCCCCAGCGCCGTCCGCATCCGCTTGTTCCCCACGAACGGCGGATTCCCCACCACGAACTCCGCCTCCGGCCATTCCGCCTTCCGCGGGTTCACGTACCTTTCCACCACCACCCGCGCGGTCTCGTCGGGGATCGGCTCCCCCGTCACCGGGCTCGGTTTCGTCGTCTCGCCGTCCCAGCGGGTGACGGGCTTCCCCGCCGCGTCCGTCTCCGGCTCGACGCGGTCCCAGGCGAGGACGGCGTCGCGGCACTCGATGTTCCCGTAGTCGCGGAGGACGGGCTCGTCGGGGGCGGTGTCGCCGTGGGTCCGGAAGTGCCACTGGAGCCAGCCGATCCAGAGGACGAGCTCGGCGATCTCCTTGGCCCAGCGCTTCACCTCGATTCCGAGGAGCTGGCGGGGCGTGACGCTGACGCCGTGGAGGTCGAGGAAGCCGCTCGCCCCGGTCTCGGGGCGCAGGTCGCGGAGGAGCCTCACGACCTCGGCCTCCAGCCGCTTGAAGAGGTCGAGCGTCACGTAGAGGAAGTTGCCGGTGCCGCAGGCGGGGTCGAGGACGCGCGTCGCGCAGAGCTTCTCGTGGAAGGCGCGGACGGCCCTCTCGGCCTCGGCGATCTTCGTCTCCGAGCCCTCCTCGACGAGGGTCCTCACGAGCGTCCGCACGACGTCCCACTCGGCGCGGAGCGGCTCCTCGACGGTCGCCCTCACGAGCCGCTCGACGTAGGCGCGCGGCGTGAAGTGGGCGCCGAGGGCGTGGCGCTCCTTCGGGTCGAGGGCCCTTTCGAGGAGCGTCCCGAAGATGGAGGGCTCGACGTTCTTCCAGTCGCAGCGGGCCGCCTCGTGAAGCATCTCGAGCTGGCGGCGCGTGAGGGCGAGGGCCTGCGGCGCCGCGAAGAGGCCGCCGTTGAAGCGGAGGAGCTCCCCCTCGAAGCCGAACGACCCGCCCCGGTTCATCGTCGTCCAGAGCGCCTGGACGTCGGGCGCGAACGTCTCCGGGTGCGGGATCCAGCGCTCGTAGAGGGTCCTCGTGAAGAGGCGGTTCGGGAGGAGGCCGACGTCCTCGGCGAACATCGTGAAGATGGCCCGCATCAGGAACGTCGCGACCGCCTCCGGGGAATGCCCCGCCTCGGCCAGCTCCTTCGAGAGGCCGGCGAGGTGCGCCGCGACCTCGCGCGTGACGGCGGTCGTCCGCCGGAGCGGGTCGAGGGAGAGCGGCTCCTCCCAGACGGCGTGGAGCGTCGGGAGGAGCTCCTCGAGGTCGGCGAAGAAGGTGCGGTTCGCGAGGGCGTTCGGGAACGGGTGGTAGACGCGCGAGCCGTCGAAGGAGGCGTAGAGGTCGACGCAGTGGCCGATGTCGACGACGAGGAGGAACGGGGGCGGGGCGTCGAGCGTCTCGACGTAGCGCTTCGCCTGCCCGAGGGCGTCGGACATCATCCCGTGCCAGGCGTTCGTTCCGCGCCGCGTCCGGCCCGTCCGGGTCGCGTTCGAGCCCTGCTTGGCCTCGAGCAGGAAGCGTCCGTGCCGGTAGAGGTCGATCTTCCCGATCGTCGGCCTGCCGGCCGCGTGAAGGAGGACGGCCGGCTTCTCGTAGACGTAGAGGTCCTTCTCCGCGTCGCCCGTCGCCGGGTCGGGACGGGGCACGCCGAGGAGGTCGCAGAGGTCGTTCAGGAACGGGTCTTTGTTGGCCCGTTCTCCCCCCTCGTTCCCGAGCCAGCGGGCCTGGAAGGCGGCGATGTCCATGAAGGGCGCGGAGGCGCGGGGGGAGGTTAGCAGAGGGGCGCCGGCCGGCGCCCCGCAAAGCCACGTCCCGGGGGACGGTCTCGACGCCTACATTCCCATACCGGAGCCCGATCCCATCCCCAGGCCCGAGTTCATCATGCTCCCCATCACGACGTAGCCGTCGTTCGTCAGGTTGTCGTTCACGACGGCGTAGGCCATGACCATCCCGCCCGCGCCGCGGTCGAGGCGGACCCGGAGCTGCAGGCCGGCACCGCCCGACGGGAAGCGCGAGGCGACGCCAGCGAGGACGTCGTCCACCTGCGTCGACGAGTAGCCGGCGATCCGGAAGGGCCAGCTCTTCGGTCCCGCTCCGGCGGGAGCGCTGCCGTCGGCGTCGACGACGTCCAGCGTCCCGGTCACGGCCGTCGCGGTCGTGTTCACGACGGTGGCGTTCACGCGGGCGCCGGGCTGAGGCAGGAGGCCGAGCATGACCATCTCGAACTGGCGGTCGTCCCAGGTGCCCGCCATCGGCATCGCCGTGAGCGACATGCGCTGGGGCATCCCCATGAACGCGAGACCGTACGCTCCGGCCCCCGATTGGTTGTAGACGCGGGCCACCGCGGCGATCGGGACCGTGGCGCTGATCCGGAGGTTCCCGAACGCTTTCGTCAGGCCGAGCTGCGCGGAGAGGAGGTCCGGGAGGAAGGTCACGGGCTGCGAGAGCGCCACAGTGGCCGTCACGGCCGGATCGGCGGTGGCGGCGTTCGCCGGGTGGAACGCGATCGTCGCCGTGCCGGTGCCGCTCGCGCGGATCCAGAGGTCGGTGACGAAGAAGGCGCCGTTCTTCCCGTCGCCTCGGACTCCGGCCGGGACGATGAGGGATTCGGAGCCATTCGACATCATGTCGCCGGGGCCGTTCCACATCCCACCTCCGCCCATCTGCGCGAGGGCGGGGGACGTGAGCAGCGTCAGGACGAGGAGGCTGGCCGGGCCGAGCGCCTTCTTCATTTCATTCTCCTTTCAGGCGAGGACAGAGCCGTCGAGCCGGAGCCGGCGAGGAACGCCTCGATCTGGCGGGCCTTCTCGAACTCGGCGGGGCTCTTCGGGTTCAGCGCTTCCATCTCCGCGAGCTCCGAGGGCGTCAGCCCGGGAAGGTGGCGGATGAAGTGAACGAGCTCCCACGTGCCGACGTCTTCCTTGGGCGTCCCGTCGCCCCAGGCGGGCATGCCGGTGAGGCGGATTCCGTTCCGGATGATCGAGAAGAGCTCTCCGTCGGTGAGGCGCTGGGTCTCGCCGCCGCGCATGTCGGGCGCGCGCGGATAGAGGCGCTGGCCGATCGGCGTCCGGCCGCTCCCGTCGTTTCCGTGGCAGCCGGCGCAGTGGTCGGCGAAGTGGCGGCGCGCCCGGGTGAGCACCTCGGGGCTCGCGGCGACGGGGTTCGGAACACGGCGTATCGCCTCCGGGGTCGCCCACCGCCGGAAAGCCCGAGCCACGACCTCCTCGGCCCCGGACGGCTCGTCTCGCGCGCTGAAGCCGCGACGGACGGCGGCGGCGAGCGTGTATCCGCCCCACACGGCAGCGAGGGCCGCCGCGACCAGGAGGACTCGTGTCGTCCGCCTCACGGGTCCCCTCCCGCCGTCCGCCTCGTCATCACGCCTTCTTCTTCTCGAGGTGCATGCCGCACTTCGGGCACTTGCCCGGGCCCGCGCTCTTCACTTCCGGGTGCATCGGGCAGGTCCAGACGACCTCCTCCGACGCTCCCATCCGGACCACCTTCGCTTCGAGCCCCGCCTTCCCGTGGGCGACCTCGACGGCCACGCGCAGCCCGGCCTTCAGGTCGGTCCTCTTCGCCTCCGTCGTCCCACGGAAGTAGGTGGTCGCGGAGGTGAGCGTGACCGACACCGTCTTCCCGTCCGGGTCGGCGACGTCGAGGCGATTCCCCTCGATGTGCGCCACCGTGCCGAGGATCGGCTCCATCCCGTGAGCGTGGCCGTCGTGCGCCGTGGCGAGACCCGGCGCGACGCCGAGCGTGAGAGCGAGGGCCGTGAGGGCAAGGGTCCTTCCGCGCATGTCGAATCCTCCTGTCGAGGGGCGTCGGCCGCCGGCGGCGCCCGCGGCCCCTCTCGTGGCCGGAAAAATACGGCTCCGACCTTAGAGAGCGATTAGAGCGGCCCGAAGCACCGTCTCTCATCGGTTTCCAAGGTTCGCCTCCCATCCTCGGGCCATGTGCACGGCGACCCGTCCGGATGCTCTGCTCCTGGTCGAGGACGACGTCTCGCTCGCCATCTGTGTCGCGGAGTTCCTGTCGAGACGCGGACACGACGTCGAGCTCGCTTTCGATCTCGCCTCCGCGTCGTGCGCCCTCGCTCGGCGGGCCTGGCCGGCCGTCGTCACCGACGTCGACCTCTCGGGCCCGAGTGGCGCGGAAGGCCTGGAGGTCGTGACGGCTGCGGCGGCGCTGCGGCCGCGCCCCGCGATCGTCGTCTGGAGCGGGTGCGTGAGCGAGCGCCTCCGGCGCGAGGCGCTCCGGCTCGGCGCGGACGCCGTCCTGGAGAAGGGGAGCCTGTGGGAGCTCGAGGCGGAGTTCGCTCGTCAGCTCGCGAGACGGCAGCCGACCGGGGCGGTTGATGGAGCGGACCGGATGCGGGACCGACCCGCCGCGGAAGGAGGCAGCGAACGCGGGAGACCGGAACGCCCGGCGGAGGCGGCCACGGTGGGGGGAGGCGCGCGGTGAGCGCGACCGAGCCGTTCGTCCCGGCGCTGAGGTTCCATGCCCTCACCGGTCTCTACGACCCCCTGATGTCTTTTCTCGTGAACGAGGCGACGCTCCGGCGCCGCACGTTGAGCCTCCTCCGGCCGGAGCCCGGAGAGAGGGTCCTCGACCTGGGGTGCGGCACGGGCTCCCTCACGGTCCGGCTCAAGCAGGAGTTCCCGCGGGTCGAAGTGGTCGGTTGCGACGTGGACCCGGGAGCGCTCGGTCTGGCCCGGCGGAAGGCCGCCGAGGCCGGGGTCTCGATACGGTGGTGCCTCGGGCCCGCCCACGACCCGCCGCTCCCGGACCGATCGGTGGATCTCGTCACCTCGACGCTGCTCTTCCACCACCTCCGGCCGGACGGCAAGCGCGCTGCGCTGGCCGCCGCCCTGAGGCTGCTCGAGCCGGGCGGACGGCTCGTCGTCGTCGACTTCACGAGGCCATCGGGTTTCCTTCGTCGGATCGCCTTCTCCGGAGTCCGGCTCCTCGACGGTCTCGAGGTCACGGCGGACCACGCGGCGGGGCGGTTCGCGGAGATCGTGGAGTCCGCCGGGTTCGAACGCGTGACGGAGGCCGATCGCCTCGACACGCCCGTCGGCACGATCTCCTTCCTCACCGCGGCCCGCCGCCGCGAGGGTCGCGGCGGATGAGGAGCCTCCGCCTCCGCCTCCGCGCCTGGGTCGTGGTGACGACGACCGTCGCCGTCGGAGCGGTGACGGCGGCGGGAAGCCTCGAGGAGCGACGGCAGATCCGACGCGCCGAGTCGGCGTACATCGGTGCGTTCCTCGAGCACCTGGCTGCGATGCCGGAGCTTCGGAGCGACTCTTCCACGGTGCAAGCGCACCTCGGTGCCCTGTCGGGCTCCCTCGCGAGGGCCGGGGGAAAGGTCGCGCTCGTAGCCTTGAAGCCTTCCGATCCGGTCCCGCTCGGCGCCGGGGCCGTCGCCTGCCAGCGTCTTTCCCTCTCGGACGGCGAGTGGGCGCTGCACTACTGGAGCGACGGCCGATACGTCCGGGCGCAGGTCCGGCGGGCGTTGCTCACGCGGCTCCTGCTCGCCGTCGGCCTCGTCCTCGCCATCGTCGCAGGGCTCGAATGGATGCTCCGTCGAAACCTCCTCCGACCGCTCTCGACGATCTCGCGCCAGATCGAGCGGATCACGGAAGGCGGAGGCTGGCTCGCGCACGTTCCCGACACGGATGAGGAGCTCCAGCGGCTGACACGAGCGCTTCGGGCGCTCGGACCCGGGCTCGAGGAGCAGACTCGCCAGTGGATCGAGACCGAGCGACGCGTCGCCGCGGCGTCGGTCCTCGCGGGAGTCCGGGCGGTGACCCTCGAGCCGCTTCGATCCGCGCAGCTCGAGCTGAGCCTGGCGGAGGCGGCTCTCACCACTGACGCCGCGACGAAGACGCGGCTGCGACGCGCTGCCCGTGCCGTCCACCGGTTGACCGAGACTCTGCGCGACGCGGAGGCCACCTGGTTCCGCGCTCGTGGCGGCGCCGGCGTCTCGACGGACGAGAGCCGTGCCCGAGCGGCGAAAGGGGAGGCCCGTGCTCTTCGCCCGACGGCCTCAGGGAGCGTGGAGCCCGGCTGAGGCCCGCTCCCCTTGCCAGCGCCGCCCGGCGAGCCCCGCTTCCGCGAGGCCGACCTTCCGCATCAGCGAGGCTACGTCGCGGCGACACGTGTCATCGTGACGACGGCCTCGACGAGAGCGGCACCGACCAGGCTGACGTCTACGGAGGAGGCCACAGGGCGGCGGCGAGCCCAGGTCGTGAGACGCTCTCCGGCCGACGGACGAACGGCATTCACGGGGCGTAGCACGCGACGGCGGCGAATCTCGGCGGCGAGGGCCCGGGCGGCGGAAGACCGGGCCGGGGGGCCGCTTCGCCTGGATCCCGCGACTGACGGTCGAGAGGGCTTGCCCGGCGGCTCGGTTGGGGCGGAAGGGCTTCTCCCGGCCGAGCTCCTGGCCCATCCTCCTGACGCTGTTGCCGTCGCGTGCCGGAAAGGGGCTCCGGCCCCTGAGGATCTCGCACAGCAGAATCCCGAGCGAGAAGCCGTCGAAGGCGGTCTCGGCCACGGCGCCTCAGGCCCGCTCGGGTGAGGTGTACGAGGGGGCCCCGGCGACGCCGCGGGCCTCAGCGGCGCCGAGGCGTGCGGCCGTCCTCGAGCGTCTCTTCCTCGTCCATCACCCCGTCCTTCAGGGTCGCGGCTGTTCCGCCGGCGTTCGCCGGGCCGCCCGGAGGGCCGCGCGAAGTCGAGCCGGGCGCGACGAAAGCGGGGGGCTGGCGGCGTCCGCTCCCCCTCGGAGACCTCGAGGCTCTGCGAAGGGACGGGGACGCCGCCGCCGCCTCGGGGGTGACTGCTTTGCCGAGCTCGGCGCGACCCCGAGGCGGGGGCAGAGCCCGGGCTGCCCGTTAGTGCTCTCCGTGTCCGGACCGTCCGGAGCCGCACCCGCCGCCTCGTCTCGGTGGCGCGGCGTCATCGTGTCCTTCGCCCCCGACCCCAGAGGCGACGCCGAGCGTCCGTTCCGCGGCCGCGATCGCGACGTCGAAGCTCTCGGCGAATGCCGGCAGCGACGCGTCTGCGAGGCCACGGAGGTTCGCGACGCTCTCGCGGGCGGCGGCCGACACCTTCCCCGCGAACCCGGAGCCACCGTCCCCCGTGAAGTCCGCGTCCACGAGCGCGGCCCGGAGCCCTCGATGCACGCCGGCATACTCGTCGACCGCACGGTTCAGACGATCGAGGTCGCGTGAGCGGGCGGCTGCCCGAACGGCCCGCAGTGCGGACGCCTCATCGCGGAGCAGAGCCCGAGCGCCGCGGGCGGAGGCGGACGGGGGCTCGGTCCGCGGTGCCGGCCCCGGCTCGCCGTGAACGTGCTCCTGTGCCGGTGCCGAGGCGTTGACCAGCAGGACGAAGAGGAGGATCGCCGGGGTGCGCATCGTTCGCCTCCTCAGAAGACGACGTTCTTGTGGTCCATGCCGCCGCAGCCGTTCTTCGAGAACGGGCGGTTGCAGCCGCCCGTGAAGCAGGCGTCACCCGTGTAGCCGGCCGGCCCGATGAACTTCACCCAGTCGAGGACCGCCGACTTCAGCTCGGCGGCGTTCGCCCCCTTCACGACGAGCATGTAGTTCGAGAGGCCCCAGATCGTCATCGCCATGTTGCACGGGCAGCAGCAGGTCTTCATCGAGAACTTCTTGCAGCAGACCGTCGGGATGGCGGAGAGGACGTCGTCTTTGACCTTCTCCTGCTCCGGCGCGAGGCTCATGTCGGCGTACCGCATGAACTCGAGCGTCTGGGCCTTCACGTCCTTGAAGACGGGCGTCTTCGAGGCGGCCTTGGGCGGGCCGGAAGGGCCGGCCAGGGCCGAAGCGGAGAGGACGGCGGCCGCGAGGGCGGCGGTCCAGCGAGGGAGGGGGGAGGCGTGGTTCATGTCGTAGCTCCTGGTTCCGTCAGTTCGGTTCGATCGGTGTCAGGCGGGAAGCGCCGCGCCCTCGAGGCTCGGCTCCGAGGGATCGGGCCCGGGTTTCGGGAGGCTTCGCTGCTTCCAGAGCATGTAGATGGCGGGATAGACGAGGAGCTCGAGGAGGAAGGACGTCGCGAGGCCGCCCACCATCGGGGCGGCGATCCGCTTCATGACGTCGGAGCCGGCCCCGACCGACCACATGATCGGGATGAGCCCGAGCATCGCGGCGAAGACGGTCATCGCCTTCGGGCGGACGCGCTTCACGGCGCCGTGGATGATCGCCTCGATCAGCTCGGCCTTGTTCCGCAGGAGACCTCTGGCCTTCGCCTCGTCGTAGGAGAGGTCGAGGAAGAGCAGCATGAAGATGCCCGTCTCGGCGTCGAGGCCCATGAGCGCGATGATCCCGACCCAGACGGCGATCGACGTGTTGTAGCCGAGGATCCAGAGGAACCAGACCGCGCCGATGATCGAGAAGGGGACGGCGAGGAGGACGATGAACGTCTTCATCGCCGACTTCGTGTTCATGTACATCAGGAGCCAGATCAGGACGAGCGTGATCGGGATGACGACCTTCAGACGTTCCCGCACGCGGATCATGTTCTCGAACTGGCCGCTCCAGACGAGCGTGTACCCCTGCGGGAGCGTGACCCGCTCCGCGACCGCCTTCTTCGCTTCCTCGACGAAGCCGCCGACGTCCTCCTTCGAGGTGTCGAAGTCGACGTAGACGTAGCCCGAGAGGAGCCCGTTCTCGTTCCGGATCATCGAGGGGCCCTGGACGAGCCGGATGTCGGCGAGCTGGCCCATCGGGACCTGGGCTCCCGACATCGTCGGGACGAGGACCCGCTCGAGACGCGAGACGTCCTCACGGAGCTCGCGGGGGTAGCGGAGGGAGACGGAGTATCGCTCGCGCCCCTTGATGACGGTCGTGATCGGCTCGCCGCCCACCGCCGTCATGACGACCATGTTCGCGTCGTCGACCGTCAGTCCGTACCGGGCGAGCTGGTCGCGCTTGAGCTCGAAGTCGATGAAGTAGCCGCCCGCGACCCGCTCGGCGAATGCCGATCGCGTGGCCGGGACGCTCCTCACGGCGGACTCGACCTCCTTGCCGATCCGCTCGATCTCCGAGAGGTCCGAGCCGAAGACCTTGATCCCGATCGGCGTCCGGATCCCCGTCGAGAGCATGTCGATGCGGGCTTTGATCGGCATCGTCCAGGCATTCGTCGTCCCCGGGATCCTCAGCGCCCGGTCCATCTCGTCCACGAGCTCCTCGTGGGAGATCCGGTCCCGCCAGACGTGCCGGAAGACCGACGCGAGCCACTCAGGCGCCCATCCGCTGTACCAGCGTTCGCGGGGGCGCCACTCGCTCTCTGGCTTGAGGATGACGGTCGTCTCCATCATCGAGAACGGGGCCGGGTCGGTCGCGCTGTCGGCGCGGCCGGCCTTCCCGAAGACGCGCTCGACCTCCGGGAACGACCTCAGGATCCGGTCCTGCACCTGGAGAAGGCGGTCGGCCTCGGTCACCGAGATGCCGGGCATGGTCGTCGGCATGTAGAGGATGCTCCCCTCGTAGAGGGGCGGCATGAACTCCGAGCCGAGCCTCAGGAAGACCGGAACCGTCGCCGCCATCGCGAGGAGGGCGGCCGCGATCGTCGTCTTCGGGTGCCTGAGGACGAGGCGGCAGGGGGGCTCGTAGATCCGGTGGAGGAGGCGGCTGACGGGATGCTTCTCCTCCGCGTAGTACTTCCCGACCGTGATCTGGTTGACGACCCAGGCGAGCCACTTCGGGCGGAAGCTGAAGTAGTCCATCCGGGCGAACAGCATCCTCATCGCGGGGTCGAGCGTGATGGCGAGGAACGCCGCGATCGCCATCGCGAGGTTCTTCGAATAGGCCAGCGGCTTGAAGAGTCGCCCTTCCTGGTCGACGAGCGTGAAGACGGGCAGGAAGGCGACCGCGATGACGAGCAGCGAGAAGAAGACGGACGGCCCGACCTCCATCAGGGCCTCGAGCCGGACCTTGTGGAAGTCTCCAGGCCTCCCCCCGTCGTTCCAGAGCTGGAGCTTCTTGTAGGCGTTCTCGACCTCGACGATCGCCCCGTCGACGAGGACGCCGATCGAGATCGCGATGCCCGCGAGCGACATGATGTTGATCGTCAGCCCCATCTGCCCGAACGGGATGAAGGCGAGGACGACCGAGATCGGGATCGTGAGGATGGGGACGATCGCGCTCGGGAAGTGCCAGAGGAAGATGAGGATGATGATCGAGACGACGATGATCTCCTCGATCAGCTTGGCCTTCAGGTTCTCGACAGAGCGCTGGATCAGGTCGGAGCGGTCGTAGGTCGTGACGACCTTGACGCCCTTCGGCAGGGACGGCTCGATGTCCTTCAGCTTCTTCTTCACCCGCTCGATGACGTTGAGGGCGTTCTCGCCGCTCCGCATCACGACGATGCCGCCGACGACGTCCCCCTTGCCGTCGAGGTCCGCGATCCCGCGCCGGATCTCGGGGCCGAGCGAGACCCGTCCGACGTCTCCGATCGTGAGGGGCGTCCCGCGTTCGTTCGTCTTCAGGACGACCTGCTCGAGGTCCTTCACGCTCTTCAGGTACCCGCGGCCGCGGACCATGTACTCCCGGCCGGAGAGCTCGATGAGCCGCCCGCCCACCTCCTCGTTGCTCATCCGGATCGCCTCGGCGACCCGCGAGATCGGGACGCCGTAGGCGGAGAGGACGTTCGGGTCGATCGTGACCTGGTATTGCCGTTGCGTCCCACCGACCGTGGCCACTTCCGCGACGCCCGGCACCGACTGCACCGCGTATCTGAGAAACCAGTCCTGGTACGACCGGAGCTCGTCGGTGGTGTTCGTCCCCGACTCGTCGACGAGGGCGTACTGGAAGACCCACCCGACGCTCGTGGCGTCGGAGCCGATCTCGGTCTTGACGCCGGCCGGCAGGCTCCCCTGGATCTTGGAGAGGTACTCCAGGACGCGGGAGCGGGCCCAGTAGAGGTCCGTGCCGTCCTCGAAGATCACGTAGACGTAGGAGAAGCCGAAGTCGGAGGAGCCCCGGATCGTCTTCACCTTCGGCGCGCCCAGGAGCGCGGTGACGATCGGGTAGGTGACCTGGTCCTCGATGATGTCGGGGCTCCGGTCCCACTTCGAATAGATGATGACCTGAGTGTCGGACTGGTCCGGAATCGCGTCGAGCGGTGTCCGCTTCATGACCCAGACGGCGATCAGGACCGCGATGACGTACAGGGAGAGGACGAGGTACTTGTTCTCGGCCGAAAAGCGGATGATCCGCTTGATGACGCCGCCTTCTCCGGGGCTTGCGTGACTCATCGCGGCCTCCTTCAGTGCGCGTGGCCGGCGGGGGGCGGCGGGGGGGCCGGGACGGCTGCCGGAGCGCGGGCGCCTTCCGAGCCGCCGGCGGGCTTCGCGGCGGGCGCAGGCGCCATCGCCGCGAGGGCTGCCTTCAGGCGCGACTCGGAGTCGACGAGGAAGCTCGCGCCGCGCGCGAGGACGTCGCCGGCCGAAAGGCCCGACGTGACCTCGACGAGGCCCTCGGCCTGGTCGCCGACCTCGATCTCGCGCGGCATCAGGCGGCCCTCCGCCTCCACGAGGAAGACGACCTTGCGCTGGCCGCTGTCGATGACGACGTCGTCGGGGACGACGAGGGCCTGGCGGGGCGCGCCCTCGAGGAGGACCTGCGCGAACATCTCCGGCTTGAGCGTCCCGCCCGGGTTCGGCAGCTCGAGGCGGACCTTGACGGTGCGGGTCGCCTCGTCGACGGCCGGGTAGACGTACGTGACGCGTCCCGACCAGGAGCGCCCCGGCCAGTACGCGAGGGTGACGTTCGCCTTCTGCCCGACGGAGAGGCGCGGCAGCTCGTACTCGTAGACGTCGGCGAGCACCCAGACGGTCGAGAGGTCGACGATGTCGAAGAGCGTGTCGGAAGGCATGACCTTCATTCCGTGGAAGGCCATGCGGCCCGTCACGAAGCCCGAGATCGGGGCGTAGACGTTGAGCGTCCGGGTCGGCTCGCCGCGCTTCTCGAGCGCGTCGATGTCGGCCGGGCGGATGTCCCAGAGGAGGAGCCGCTGCCTCGCGGCGGCGAGGAGGTCCTCCCCTCCCTTCGCCACGCCGTCGGCGCGAGATCCGGCCAGGGACCGCGACGCCGCGAGGGCGAGGAGGTACTCCTTCTGCGTCGCGTAGAGGTCGGGGCTATAGACCCGCGCGAGGATCTCTCCCTTCTGGACGAACTTCCCGGTGAAGTCCGCGGTGACGTCCTCGACGTACGCCTCGTAGCGCGTGTGGACGTGGTGGACGCGGCGCTCGTCGTACGCGACGCGGCCGACCGTGCGGATCGACGTCGCGAACGGGGCGCGCTCGACCTTCACCGTCCTGAGGCCCAGGAGCTGCCGCTTCGTGGCGTCGATCGTGACGGGCGCGAGCCCGGCCGGCCCCGCGGCGCCGTCGAGCTCGTCCTGGTAGACCGGGACGAAGTCCATCCCCATCGCGTCCTTCTTCGGCGTCGGGGAGGTCTCGTTCGGGTCCATCGGCGAGCGGTAGAACGCGACGCGCCGCTCCCCGGGGGCGGAGGGAGCCGCGGCCTGGGCGGCCGGCTTCTCCTCCTCGATCGGAACGAGCTTCATCCCGCAGATCGGGCAGTCGCCCGGGCCGTCCTTGACGATCTCCGGGTGCATCGGGCACTGATAGCGCTCGACGTGGGCCGAATGGGACCCGCTCTTCGAGCAGGCGGTCAGCAGGGTGACGGAGCCGGCGGCCAGGGCGAGCCCGGCGGCGAGGGCGACGGAGAGCGTCCGCTTGTTCATCTTTCGATTCCTACATCTTTGAGGGAGAGGCCGACGAGGCCGGGCCGGCGGAAGGCATGGCCGGAGGCATCGCGCCGGAGCCGCGCTCCAGGGAAAGCTCGTCGAGGTCGGCCCGGGCCCGCAGGAGGCCGGCGAGCCGGCCCACCGCGGAGCGGCGGTCGGCGAAGTAGGTGCCGAGAGCCTCGAGGACGGAGACGAAGGGGACGGAGCCGGTGCGATAGCTCGCGAGCGCCGCTTCGACGGAGAGCCGGTCCTGCTCGAGGAGGCCTTCGGCGTCGAGCCGGGCCTCGGCGGCGAGGCGGCGGAGGCGGACGAGGCGCTCTTCCGTCAGGGCCTCGACGAGGCGGCGCAGGGAGGCCTCGGTCGCGGCGGCGGCCGACGTGAGCCGTTCCGCTTCGGCGATGAGGGGGCGCTGCTTCCGTCCCGCCCAGAGCGGGACGGTGACACCGACGCTCGCGGACCACATGAGGGGGAGACTCCCCCGGTTCATGTAGCCGGCGGAGGCGACGAAATCGGGCTTCAGGTTCCGGCGGGCGAGGTCGGCGCCCAGCCGCTCCCGCTCCTTCGCGAGCGCCGCCTCTCGAAGCTCCGGCGTCGCCTCGAGCGCGCGCGCGATCGACTCCCGGGTCGACGGGACGAGCAGCAGCTCACCCGGAACGAGCCGTGCCTCGGTCGGGACGGGCGCGTCCGCCGGGCGGTAGAGGAGCTGGCGGACCTCGGAAAGGGCGGTCTCCTCGGCCGCGCGGTCCGCCTCGCGCTGCTGGGCCAGCCGCGTCCGCTCGGCCTGCGCGCGAAGGACGTCCTGCTGCGTGGCGAGGCCCGCGGCGTAGCGGGCCCGGCTCACCTCCTCGATCCCCTTCCAGGTCGAGAGCTGCTCCTCGACGAGGCGGAGGTTCTCTCGGGCCTCGAGGAGGCCGGCGTAGGCGCGGCGGACGGCGCCCGTGAGCGAAAGGACCGCCCGGTCCGGGAGCGTGGCGGCCCGCTCGGCATCCTTCGTGGCGATCTCCTCGGCGAGCCGGAGCTTCCCGGGGAACGGGAGCTGCTGCTCGGCCATCAGGGAGAGACGCGTCATCTCCATCTCGCCCAGCGAGAAGGCCGTGCCGTCGTTCTCGTACGAGAGGGACACCATCGGGTCGGGGAGCGCGCCCGCGGGTCGGACCCGCTCACGCGCGGCCGACGCGAGGTCCCGCGCCGCGCGCAGCTCGGGGTTCTTCTCGAGGGCCTCCGCCACGAGGCGGTCCACCTCGGTGGACGCCGAGGCCTGGGCGTGGAGGACCAGGATGGGGAGGAGCAGCAGGGCGGCCGAGAGGAGCGCCAGGCTTCGGCCACGCGGTCGTACGGGCATTCGTCACCTCGTGTTCGGTCCGGGAACGGGCGGAGGATACGGCCGAAGGGACGTGGAGCGATCAGTTCCGCAGGACGCAGTTCCGAAGGTGCAGAGGCCCACCCTTGCCGGGAGACACCGGCAGGCGGGTTCCTCTTCGGGCGTTTCCGTCGGGGGTGCCCGAGGCGACGAACGGGGAAGCTGCCGCGGGCGGACCGGCCGATGCGCGTTCGACGCCCCCCGCCGTCGCAACGAGAGCGGCGCGCAGCGGCGGAGCGGGACCGACCGTGCAGCCGCACCCGCCGACGCGGGCCAGAGAAGAACCCGGGTCCTCGCCCTGGCCGTGTCCTTCCGTCGACGGCAGGCACCCGGGGCAGCCGGGGGCGGGACGATCGGCGCCCTGGCAGCAGGGCGAATCCGCCGGACAGACCGAGGCGAGCCCGGGCGGCACGAGGAGGATCGTGAGGACACCGGCCGTCGCGAGGGCGAGCGCCGCACGAAGCACGCTCCGGCCCCGGCCGGCCTCCGGCCGCCCTGGCTGAGGCGGGGAGGCGATCGGCGAGAGGGGGGGCGCGCTCATGACTTCCTCGCCGGGAAGGATGCCGCGCGAAGATTAGAGGCGGATTAGCCGGACGATTCCGTGAGAGTCTCGCGCCGGGAGGGACCGCGGTGAGGATCCTGGTCGTGGAGGACGACCCGAAGCTTCTCGAGAGCGTCCGCAAGGGACTGAAGGAGGCTGGTTTCGGCGCCGACGGGGCCTCGGACGGGCGCGAAGGCCTCCAGCGAGCCCTGGAGGACGATTACGACGCGCTCGTCCTCGACGTCATGCTCCCCGGACTTTCCGGTCTCGACGTCCTTCGCGAGCTCCGGAAGCGGCGCCGGGCGACGCCCGTCCTCGTCCTGAGCGCCCGCTCGGCCGTCGAGGACCGCGTCCGCGGCCTCGACCTCGGCGCAGACGACTACCTCGCCAAGCCCTTCAGCTTCGCGGAGCTGCTGGCGCGACTCCGGGCGATCACGCGCCGCCCCGCCGTCGAGCCGCAGACCGTCCTCTCGGCCGGCGACCTGACGGTCGACTCCGTTCGGCACGAGGCGCGGCGGGGGGGGCAGCTCCTCGAGCTGACCCCGAAGGAGTTCTCGCTCCTCGAGTACCTGGCGCGGCGCAAGGGGGTGGTCCTGACACGGGCCATGATCCTCGACCACGTCTGGGACCTCGATTACGACGGCGGCTCGAACCTCGTCGAGGTCTACGTCAACTACCTCCGGAAGAAGGTCGACGCGGGCCACGAGGTGAAGCTCATCCACACGGTGCGCGGGGCCGGCTACGTCCTCAGGGAGCCGTCGTGACCCGGCGCCCGGTCTCCTTCAGGTCCCGGCTCGCCCTCGTCTACTCGGGGATCCTCGCCACGGTCCTCGGCCTCAGCGGCGCCGGGCTCTACTTCGTCGTCCGCGCCCAGATGATCCGCCACCACGACGGGGAGCTCGCCGAGACCGCCGCCGCCGTCGAGGAGGTTCTGGCGCAGCACGAGGACTGCGCGGACCTGACGCCCGAGCAGGTGCAGGAGCTGAACCGGTACTCGAAGCTCGTCCTCTTCCACTCGGCCGGCGGGCAGCCCGACGTCTTCTACAGGTCCCCGGACGTCGCCTCGGTCCCCGGCGCGAGAGAGCTCGCGGCGCGGCCGGAGCTCCTCGAGGAGAGCCCGGGCTACCGGATGTTCGTGGAAGGGCACGACCAGGTCCGCGTCTACTCCGTTCCGTACCGCTCGCGAGCGGGACGGCAGGGCGTGATCCGGGTCATGGAACGGATGGGCGACGTGGAGCTGCCGCTCAGGAACCTCCGGCTGGGGCTCCTCTTCCTCTCGCCCGCGGCGATCGCGCTCGCGGCGCTCGTGACGTGGTCGCTCGCCCGGCGCGCGCTCGCCCCCGTGGTCGAGGTGACCGCGCTCGCGCGTGAGATCGAGGCGACGCAGCTCAGCCGGCGGCTCCCCGCCCCGGCCGTGCCGGACGAGATCGGCCGTCTCGTCGAGACGTTCAACCAGATGATCGCGAGGCTCGAGTCGTCGTTCGAGGCGATGAAGCGATTCACCGCCGACGCCTCGCACGAGCTTCGCAGCCCGCTCGCGAACGTGAAGAGCACCGTCGAGCTCGCGCTCGGACGGCCGCGCTCGGACGAGGAGTACCGTTCCGCGCTCGCGAGCGTGGGCGAGGAGGCCGAGCGGCTCCGCCGGATCGTCGAGGACCTGCTCCTCCTGGCCCGGGCCGACTCCGGCCGGCTCCCGTTCGAGAAGGAGGAGGTCCGGCTCGACGTCCTCGCCCGCGAGGTCGTCGAGTCGTTCGGGCCGCGAGCGCTCGAGGCCGGTCTCAGGGTCGAGGCGGCCGCGGAGTCCGAGGTGGTCGTCCTGGGAGACGAACGCTGGCTGAGGCAGCTCGTCCAGAACCTCGTGGAGAACGCCGTCCGGTTCTCGCCGGCACGCGGGTCCGGGAAGCCGCCGGCCTCGTCGCGATCGGCGTGCGGGCCGACGGCGAGGACGCGCTTCTCATCGTCGAGGACGAGGGACCCGGTATTCCCGAGGCGGAGCGGGATCGGATCTTCGAGCGTTTCTACCGCGTCGACGCCTCCCGGCAACGAGGCGCTGGAACGGGGGCCGGCCTCGGGCTCGCCATCTGCTCGTGGATCGTGGACGCGCACCGAGGACGGATCGACGCCTCTGGGCGAGCCGACGGCGGGACGGCGTTCCGCGTTCGGCTTCCTCGCGCCTGAGCCACGGGCGAGTTGCGGAGATGCGAGTTGGAGGGAGCCGGCGGGCAGCTCCCTCCGCCGACCAGCGGCACGTCGGCACGATCGTCGTCGTGTCAGAGCGCTGCGTGGCCTCCACCCGGAAGCGATCGCGCCAGCGCGGGCAGGTCGGGAACGGGTCCTCGCTGGCCCGTTCTCCCCCCTCGTTCCCGAGCCAGCGGGCGTGGAAGGCGGACATGTCCATGAGAGGCGCGGAGGCGCGCGGAGAGGTCGGCGGAGGGGCGCAGGCGGGTGCCGGGCCGCTCAGGCGGGAATCACCTCGAGGTGCTCCTTCTCCGGTCCCGCGACGGCCGCGACGGGAATCCGCCGGTCGAACGTCGCGAGCCGCCCGCCGTGCGCCAGAGCGAGCGCGAGGAGATAGACGTCCGTCAGCGTGCCGTGCGACAGGGCCGCGCCCGCGCGAAGGACCCGAGCGCCCCGAAGCGTCACGTCGTCGGGCCAGAAGACGTGCCCGCCCGAGGCGCAGAACGACCGGAGGCGGGCGACGAGCGCACCCGGGCGCTCCGGCTCGGCGCCGTAGGCCGGGTTCGACAGGACCCGGACGACCCCGTTCTCGGTCGACGGACAGGTCGCCCAGCCGTCGCCGCGGCTCGGCGCGAACCAGGCGTGCGCGGCCTCGTGGTGAACGTGGTCGGGATCGAAGAGGGCGACGAGGACGTTGACGTCGAGGAGCGCGACCCGGCTCACCGGTCGTCCCGCAGGCGGTTGACGAGCGCCATCGTCGGGCGCGGGCTCCCCTTCTTCCTCCGCGGGAGAAGGGGGACCCCGTTCCGGACCCGTGCCTTCGAGCGCGGCTCGAGCGCCTGGCGGGCGAGCTCCGACAGGACCTTCCCCGCCGTCGTCGAGCGGCTCGCGGCGATCTCCTTCGCGGCCTGGAGCACGTCGTCGTCGATGTGCAGGGTCGTCCTCACCGTTCGAGCATCACGCATCACGCATCTGATGTCAACTCCTTCGCGGACCGTGACATTTCCGGGGAGCCATGACACCGCTTCGCCGACCATGGTGTGCAGCCCGGCCCCGCGTCACGCCTCCGGCGCCTCGGCGCGAGTCCAGGGCGTCTCTCGGACGAGGCCGACCGCGATCGCTCCCCGCGGCCTCCGCCAGGCTTACCCGTCGAGTCCCTGCTCTCGGAGCAGGGACGATGGGCCCGCCGCGCTACGATGTCGCCATGACGCCCGTCCCCCGCGAGCTGCGCTGGCTCCTTTGGGACCTCGATGCCGAAAATGTCGACGTCGAAGAGGGTGCGGCGTCGATCCTCGGGCGGGTCCTGGAGCATGGCCGCCTTTCGGACGTCCGGCTCGTGCTCGAGCTGTACGGCCGGGAACGCGTCCACGAGTTCTTCCGTGCGGGAGACCACCCGATCGTCTCCGAGCGGACCCGCAGCTTCTGGCACGCGTTCTTCGGAGCAGACGAGAAATGGCCGACACGTCCCGACTTCCGGAAGCACAGCGGCGCGCCCTGGATCGGCTGAAGTCCGTACCGCGGATGGCGGACTTCTACCTGGCTGGCGGAACGGCGGTCGCCGTCCACCTGGGTCACCGGCTGTCGCTGGACCTCGACTTCTTCAGCGTGAGGCCGGACGCCGACCTCGACGCGGTCCGGGACTCCGTCCGGCACGCCTTCGCCGAAGCCTCGACGGTGGCCCAGACGGACACCGCCGTGCAGCTCCTCTGCGACGGCGCTCCGATCGACCTGGTTCGATACCCCTACCCGCCTCTCCGCGCGATCGAGCAGACCGCCGACGGTGTTGCGGTGGCATCCCTCCTGGACCTCGCCGCGATGAAGCTCGGAGCCCTGTCGCGCCGCGGACTTCGGCGGGACTTCTGGGACCTCGCCGAGATCGTCCGCAGGGGCGGCGTTTCGCTCGAGGAGGCGTGCCGGGCCTACCGCGAGAGATACGGTGTCGCCGAGGCCGACCTCTACCACGTCCTCCGGTCACTGGCCTGGTTCGAGGACGCGGAGCGGGACCCGATGTACCCGGCCGGGCTGACCGAGGCGGGCTGGCGCGACATCCAGGCGTTCTTCCTTCGAGAGGCACCGAAGCTCCTCACGGCGAGCTTTGGCTGACCTCCTCCGTCGTGCCCGGGCGGAGCCGCCCTTCCCGTCGACGATCGCGCATCGCCGTCCACGCCGTCCGGGTTTCGGCCCCACGCTGGCCCCGGAAGCGGCCGTCCTCCCGGCCACGGGTCACCGCCGGGCGAGGTAGGCGTCGATCCGCCGGCGGGTCTCTTTCGTCTTCCGGTAGACGCCGCGCTCCTCCGTCGGCAGGAGGACCTGCTCGGCGAGCCAGTTCCGGATCGTGGCGCGGGAGATCCCGAGGGCGACGAGCTCGCTCGCGCGGATCTCGCCCGGCTTCCTCGCACGGGAGGTTGAGCGGGTCGGCGCTTCGTTGACTCGCCCCGTGGACGGCGTCGGCTCCGCCTTCCGCGCGGGCCGACCAGCCCGTTTCCCAGCGGCCTTCGGGGACGACGGAGCCGGGGGCACCTGCACCCGCGCCTTCCGCGCGGTCGCCTTCACCGGGCGCGAGCCGAGAGCCGGCGGACTCGCGCGCTTCGGAGCCGGAGCGGCCCGTGTCGCCCCGGCCCGCTGCACCTCCCCGCCGTCCAGGTCGATTCCGAAGATCGACGAGAGGTCCGCGCCGGCGAGCGTGTCGTCGGACGCCGTCGCCGCGGCGACGGGCGTCTCGGCGGCCGCGGAGACGAGCTCGAGATGGTCGACCTCCCGGAGCAGGAAGAGGAGCTCGGGGCTCCGGTCGAGCCGGGCGCCGATCCCGTAGAGGGCCGCGGCGAGGTGCTTGCAGAGGCGGGCCGAGTCGGGACAGGAGCAGCGCATCCGGATCTCGGCCGGAGCGGGAAAGAGCCCGGCGCCGGGGCGCGTGACGACGGCCATGACCGCTTCCGACAGCCGGCCGCTCAGGAGCTCGACGAGCGAGTCGATCTTCCCGGCGCACTCCGAGCGGATCTCCTTCCAGCGCGGCTCGGGGAGCCTCGCGACGGAGACCTCGACCTCGTAGAGGTGGCTCCCCTGGACGAGCGCGGTGACCCGCCCGGCGGCGACCTTCAGGTCGACGACGAGCCCGTTCGCGAGGTAGGAGCGCCCGCGCGGGAGACGGTTCGCGTAGTCGCCGTAGCGCTCGAGGTTCCGGCACCAGGACTTGCCCCAGAAAGTCCGCGCGATCGTCCGCCCCTCGATCGAGACCGGCTCCAGCGCGCCTCCCTTCTTCCGCAGGGCCGCGGTCGCCTTCTCGGCGCGGGCCTTCCGGCTCGCGACGCTCACGTACGGGGCCCAGCCCCAGCCGTTTCCCCAGCCCATCTCTTCTCCTACTCCACCGTCGCCGCGGTGAGGTCGAGCGCGACGAGGCGGAGGATCTCGTCGTCGCTCATCTCGGTGATCTTCTGCTCCGCGCCCTCGCCGAGGACGTCCCGGGCGAGGGCCTTCTTCTCTTCGATGAGGGCGTCGATCCGCTCCTCGACCGTGCCGCGGCAGACGAGCTTGTGGACGAGGACGTTCCGCGTCTGCCCGATCCGGAACGCGCGGTCGGTCGCCTGGTCCTCGACCGCCGGGTTCCACCAGCGATCGAAATGGACGACGTGCGAGGCCTCGGTGAGGTTCAGCCCCGTGCCTCCCGCCTTGACCGAGACGACGAAGAAGGGCGGCCCCTCCTCGCGCTGGAACTCCTCGACGAGCGCACGGCGCTTCGCCACCGGCGTTCCGCCGTGGAGGACGAGCCCCGGCCGGCCGAACGGACCCGCGAGGAACGACGCGAGCGGCGCGGTCATCTCCTGGAACTGGGTGAAGACGAGGGCCTTCTCCTGTCGCGAGGCGATCTCCTCGGCGAGCATGCCGAGCCGCTGGAGCTTGCCGCTCCCGGCGCCCCGCGCGAAGGCCGCCTCGATGCGCGCGGCGACGGGCGTCGCGGGGGCGTCCGCGTCCGACGGGAGACGTTCGAGCTTCAGATGCCCGTGCGGCGTCACCGCGATCGCGAGGAGCGTCGGGACGCGCGAGCGGGACGGGGTCGCGTCTTTCACTCGGGTCGCGCGAGCCCCAGCTCCCTTGCAGGGAAATCCGAAGGCGGAGCGTAGCCCTGGCCTTCTTCGGCGTGTCGCGAAAGCGCGAGGCAGCTGGCGTCGAGCTTTCTCCCGCTGCCACAGGGGCAGGGGTCGTTTCGGCCGGTCGCCATGGCGTGGAGCATGCGGCGACGAGCCGCGCCGCACGTTGACACGGAGCCCGCTCCGCCCCATATTCCCGCCCGACGGATGCCTAGGGGTGGCCGGGAAACCGGCCTGAGAGCAGACCCTCGAACCTGATCCGGGTCATACCGGCGAAGGGAACGGCAAACGGAAGCGGGAGCTTCCGCAAACCTCGAGAGACCCCGACGGATCCGCTTCGATCGCCCGCGCGTCAGGCGCGGGAGAGGAGGCGCTTCCATGACCCGAGCCCCGAAGACGAAGACCCGAAGCCTCGCGGGCGCGCTCGCGCTCGCCCCGCTCCTCGCGCTGGCCGGACTGGCGTCCGCGGCCCCGGACGACCCGGCTGCGACCACCGAGCCGCCGGCCGCGACGACCGCCGCGACCGCGGCCGTCGTCCCCGAAGGCGACCCCGCCGCCGAGAACGTCCCGCCGATGCCCCGCCGCACCGAGGAGGTCGTCGTCCAGGCCGTCCGCGCCGACGCCGACACGCCGGTCACGAAGACCGACGTCCCGCGCGCGGAGATCGAGAGGAAGAACCTCGGGCAGGAGATGCCCGCGCTCCTCGCCGACCTCCCGGCGATGACCTACTACTCCGACACGGGCGTCGGGAACGGCTACGCCTACGTCTCGATGCGCGGCGTCGGCCCAACCCGGATCAACTTCACGCTCGACGGCGTCCCGCTGAACGAGCCGGAGGACGGAACGCTCTACTTCGTCGACTTCGGCGACCTCGGGAGCTCCGTCGAGAGCCTCCAGGTGCAGCGCGGTGTCGGGACGTCGGCGGCGGGCGTCGCGAGCTTCGTCGGCTCGGTCAACTTCGCGAGCCTCGACCTCGCCGAGGAAACCGGAACGACCGCCCGCTTCACGCTCGGCTCCTTCGGGACGGAGCGCGCGACGGTGGGCGTCCAGACGGGGCGCCTCGGCTCGTCGGGCTTCAAGGCCTACGTCCGCGGTTCCTACCAGGCGACGGACGGCTACCGCGAGAACTCCGAGATCCGCCAGCGGAGCCTTTTCGCCGGCCTCTCCCACGAGAGCGAGAAGGGGTACTTCAAGCTCTTCGGCTTCCTCGGCCGCGAGCGGTCGCAGTCGGCCTACTACGCCGTCGAGCCGGAGCTCCTCGAGGAGGACCCCCGCTACAACCCGCTCACGCCGGACGACAGGGATCGCTTCGGCCAGCAGTTCGTCCAGGCGCAGTACACGCGCTTCCTCTCCGAGACGACGAGCCTCGCCGGGCAGCTCTACGTGAACGACGCCGGCGGCTGGTACCGCCTCTGGAACTCGTCGCGGACGGCGCTCCGCGAGTACGGCCTCGACTGGACGAACCTCGGCGCGGCCGTGACGCTGAAGACGACGCTCGGGCCGCTCGGGGTGACGTGGGGCGTCCACGGGAGCGACTTCGGGAGCCGGCGGACACGCGACGTCGTCGACGGCGCGCGCTCTTACGAGAACCGCGGCTTCAAGGACGAGGCCTCGACGTTCGTGAAGCTCTCGCGCGACGCCGGCGACTGGCACCTCTACGCCGACGCGCAGCTCCGCTGGGCCCGCTTCCGCTACGACGGCACCGTCGCCGTCGCCCCGGTCTCCTGGACCTTCTTCAACCCGAAGCTCGGCGTCCGCCGCGATCTCGGGAAGGACCTTTCCCTCTACGCCTCCGTCGGGATGACGAGCCGCGAGCCGGGCCGGGGCGACCTCCTCCTCGGCGAAGAGAACATCTCCGTCCCGCACGACCTCGACGCGGTGAAGCCGGAGAAGGTCGTGGCGTTCGAGGTCGGGGCCGCCTGGAAGGGCGGCCCCTTCGCCGCCCAGCTGAACCTCTACGACATGGAGTTCCGCGACGAGATCGCCCTGACGGGCGAGCAGTCGGAGGTGGGGCTCTCGATCCGACGGAACGCCGAACGGAGCTTCCGGCGCGGCCTCGAGTGGGACCTGGCCTTCCGCCCGCGCGAGGAGCTCGCGTTCCGCTTCACCGGGAGCTGGAGCTGGAACCGGATCCGCTCCTGGACGCAGTTCTACGAGGTCTACGACGACGCGGGCGAGTGGGCCGGGACGACGAGCCGGACGTTCTCGGACGTCGAGCCGGTCCTCTCGCCGCCGTTCGTCGGGAACCTGATCGTGGAGGGCTCGCCCCTCCCCGGCCTGACGCTCGGGGCGACCGGGCGGTACGTGGCGAAGGCGTGGCTCGACAACACGAACGCCGAAGGGATCGCGACGCCGTCGTGGTGGAAGGTCGACCTCTCGGCCTCGTACGACCTCTCGCGCTTCGTGAAGACGGGAAGCCCGAAGGTGAAGGTCGTCGTCGAGAACCTCTTCGACGAGGAGAAGATCTGGGCGAACGGCTACAGCTGGCTCTACGCGACGCGCGACGGAGCGGGCCGGGAGGCGCTCGGGGCGATCCCGTACTATTTCCCCATGGCGACGCGCAGCGTGACGGCCGTCCTCGACCTGGGGTTCTGACCTGAACGCGCTCGAGGTCGCCGGCTTCCTCACGGGGATCCTCGCCGTCTGGCTGACGGCGAAGGAGAGCCCGTGGTGCTGGCCGACGGGGATCGTCAACGTCTCGCTCTACGCCGTCGTCTTCGCGCAGGCGAAGCTCTACGCCGACATGGGGCTGCAGGGGGTCTTCCTCGCCGTCTGCGCCTATGGCTGGTGGGAGTGGCTCCACGGCGGCGAGGGAGGCGGCCGGCTCGCGGTCTCGCGCGCCTCGCGACCGCTCCTTTTCGGCCTCGTCCTCGCGGGCGCCGTCTTCGCGGCCGCGCTCGGCTGGGGCCTTCACCGCGGCACGGACGCCGCCTTCCCGTTCGTCGACTCCACGCTCGCCTCCTTCAGCCTCGTGGCCCAGTACCTGCAGTCGGTGAAGAAGCTCGAGACCTGGTGGTTCTGGATCGCCGTCGACGTCGGCTACGTCGGGATGTACCTCGCGAAGGGGCTCACTCTCACGGCGCTCCTCTACGCGATCTTCCTCGCGCTCTGCGTCATCGGCCTGCGCGACTGGAGGCGCTCGCTCGAGGCGCCGCCGGCCGCGGACGCCGCCCCGGCCGCGGAGCCCGCGTGAGGCCGCTCCGCGTCGTCGTCACCGGCTCGGAGTGCACGGGAAAGACGACGCTCGCGCGCGCGCTCGCAAAGCGATTCGGCGCCCCGTGGGTCCCCGAGTTCTGCCGCGGCTGGCAGGACGCGAAGGGGGCCCCGCTCGAGGCCGGGGACGTCGCGCCGATCGCGCGCGGGCAGGTCGCGGTGGCCGTCGCCGCCGAGGCGGCCGCGCGGGAGCTCGTCGTCCTCGACACGGACCTCCTCTCCACGGTCGTCTACGCGCGTCACTACTACGGAGCCTGCCCCGGCTGGGTCGAGGATGCGGCGCGGGCACGCCTCGCCGACCTCTACCTCCTCTGCGCGCCCGACCTGCCCTGGACCGCCGACGGCATCCGCGACCGTGGCAAAGCCCGCGAGGAGATGCACCGCCTCTTCGCGGAGGAGCTCGCCCGCGCCGGGGCCCGCGTGACCCCGGTCTCGGGGCTCGGCCCGGCGCGCGGGGACGAGGCCGCCGCCGCGGTGGCGCGCTCCCTCGCCCGGCGCTCCCCCGGGGCACGGTCCGCCGGATAGACTCCCTGCAACCAACGCCCCCGGCAGCACGGATCGACCCCGCACGGCCCCGAGCCGGAAGAAGGAGGACCCATGAACCGCAGCCGCCTGCCCCTCGCCCTCGTCGTCCTCGCCCTCCTCGCGACCGCCTACCCCGCGGCGGCGGATCGCTGGGTCCTCCTCGGCGAGAAGCACGTCACCGACCGCGTCGAGAGGGATACGATCGTCGTCACCGCCACCCGCGGCGACTTCGAGGCGATCCAGGTCCGGGTGAAACGCGCCGCCGTACGCTTCGTCGACGTCAAGGTCATCTACGGGAACGGCTCGACGGACGACCTCGCCATTCGCGACGTCATTCCTGCCGGGGGCGAGTCCCGCGTGATCGACCTGAAGGGAGGCGACCGCGTCCTCCACCGCGTCGACTTCGTCTACGAAGCGAAGTCGCTCGGGCGGCGCGGTGCGCTCGTCCAGGTCTGGGGCCGGCGCTGAAGGAAGCCGACGTGGGCAAGGACGCGAAGCTCTCCCGCCCCTACCGCGTCGAAAGCGGGAAGAAGTTCCGCCTGAAGGACTTCGACCCGGGCGACACCGGCGGACTCAAGCTCGAGAAGGACCACGCCGCCGAGAAGCTCGAGAAGGGGGTCGATCTCCTCGCCGCGCTCCAGGACAAGCTCTACGCCCAGGACAAGCGGGCCCTCCTCCTCATCTTCCAGGCGATGGACGCCGCCGGGAAGGACGGCACGATCAAGCACGTCATGTCGGGCGTGAACCCCCAGGGGTGCCAGGTCTTCGCGTTCAAGGCGCCGTCGGCCGAGGAGCTCGACCACGACTTCCTCTGGAGGACGACGAAGTGCCTCCCGGAGCGAGGGCGGATCGGCATCTTCAACCGCTCGTACTACGAGGAGGTCCTCGTCGTGCGGGTCCACCCGCAGATCCTCGCGGGGCAGAAGCTCCCGCCCGAGCTCGTGACGAAGAGGATCTGGGACGAGCGCCTCGAGGACATCGCCGCGATGGAGCGCTACCTGACGCGGAACGGGATCGCCGTCGTCAAGTTCTTCCTGAACGTGTCGAAGAAGGAGCAGCGGAAACGCTTCCTCGACCGGCTCGAGGAGCCCGACAAGAACTGGAAGTTCGCGCTCGGCGACGTCGAGGAGCGGAAGCACTGGGACGCCTACCAGGAGGCCTACGAGGAGGCGATCCGCGCGACGGCGACCCCCTGGGCGCCCTGGTACGTCGTTCCGGCCGACGCGAAGTGGTACACGCGCCTCGTCGTCGCCTCGGCGGTGATCGACGCGCTCGAGAGGATGGACCTCGCCTACCCGGAGGTCGACGAGGCGAAGAAGGCGGAGCTCGAGAAGGCGCGGGAGGCGTTGGCGACGGCGAAGGGCTGATCGCCCCGGCTCAGGAGTGGAGCTCGACGACGTCGCGGTCCGCGAGGACGTGGGCCCGGTCGACCTGCTGCCCGTCGAACTTCGCGTGCCCCCAGATCCGCGCGAAGCGAAGGGCGGAGGCGACGTCCTTGTGGACGCGTTCCGCGAGGTCGTGGACCGTCGCGCCGTCGGGGAGGACGAACGGGGCGGCGAGATCGGGCTTCTTCCCGGGCTCCTTCGCGTAGACGCGGATCCGCCGCAGCTCGCGCCAGAGGAGGAGCCGTAGATCGTCGAGCCCCGCTCCCGAGAGGGCCGAGACCGGATGGAATGGCAGGTCCGTCCCGATCGCCTCGCGCGCCATCTCGGCGAACGTCCCGTCGTCGAGGTCACTCTTGTTCCCGAGCGCGATGACCGGCCTCACGGCGAGGAAGGGCGGCGCATCAGCGGGGAGCGGCCGCACGCGCGGCCAGACGCGCGCCTTCTCGAGGAGCTCGAGGAGGAGCTTCGCCGAATCCTCCCCGTCGTCCGCGGCCACGTCGAGGACGAGGAGGACGCCGTCGGCGTTGTGGGCGAGGTTCGCGAGGTAGGGCTCGGTGTGGCCTGCGGCGACCGCCGGGGTGTCGACGAGCTGCACCTGGACGTCCTCGAACGGCATCATCCCGGGGAGCGGGACGCGGGTCGTGAAGGGGTACTCCCCGATCTCCGGGTGGGCATGGGTGAGGGCGGCGAGGAGGGTGGACTTCCCCGCGTTCGGCTCGCCGAGGAGGACCCACTGGCCGGCCCCCTCGCGCTTCACGTGCCCCGGGTCCGCCCGCCGCCCGCCGTGCGCGGCGTGCTCGACCTCGCTCTCGAGCTTCGCGAGCCTCTTCTTCAGGTCGGCGTAGAGCTTCTCGGTCCCCTTGTGCTTCGGGAGGAGCGCGATCATCTCGCGCATCGCCGCGAGCCTCTCCTCGTGCGTCGCCGCCGCCTTAAACCGCTCCTCGGCGTCGTGGTAGGGCGGCGTCAGGTTCGCGGGCACGGCTAAATTATGCTTCCGGACCGGGCGCTCGGGAGACGCTATCCTTCTGCTCGTCGTGAGCGCCCTCGTCGAGACGGTCCTCTCCGCAGGCACGCCCGAGGAGCGCGCCGACGCCTTCGTCCGGCTCCTGCGGGAGTCGCCGCCGCCGGCGCCCGGCGCGGCCGGCCCGAGGTCCCGGGTCGGTACGATCCTCGACGCCCTCGAGGCGTCCCCCGAGGTCCGGTCGAGCTTCCTGTCGTCGCTCTCGGCGCTCTTCGCCGAGGGGGACGGGACCGCGCTCTTCGGCGACGTCGGCATTCCGAGCGACAAGGGGTTCTTCGCCGAGCTCGGGAGCCGCGTCTCCGCCCGGCTGATCCCCTCTCCCCGTGATGCGCACGACCTCGCCGAGATCGCGGCCCGGCTCTTCCGCTCCGAGGCCGACGTCGTCGCCTTCCGGGAGCTTCCGCTTTCCGACCTCCATCGCCTCGTCCGCCTGCTCGAGACGGGGCTCTCGCGTGAGGCCTCCGCCTCCCTCTCGAGAGCCTTCGCCGACGGGTTCCGTCTCCTCCTGGCGCGGATCCACGCGCAGGGGCTCTCGCGGGAGCTTCGCTCGCGCGCGACCCCGGGCTCGATCTCGGCGTCCCCCTTCCACCGTCTCCTTCGCTCCGGGGACGCTCTCCTCGACGCCTGGCTCTGCGGCCGGGAGGTCGGCCCGGCCCTTCAGTCCTTCAACAAGGACTCGGGCGACTGCCGCAAGGAGGTGCGCGCCATCCAGCGGCGGCTCGAGGAGGCCGGCGTCAGCGTCGACGTCGTCTTCGGCCTCGAAGTGATCGACCGGTGCCTGACCCGCACCGCTCTCATGGCGGACGTGATCACGCTCGGGCCCGGGCCGGATCGTTCGCGCGCCCTCCACAGGCTCCTCGCCCGCCTCGTGCTCAACGCGCACGAGGACCGGAGCGTCCTCCACCTCGTGAGGTGGAACCTCCACCTCCTCGACCGGAAGATCGTCGACAGGACCGGGAAGACCGGGGAGCACTACGTCGCCGCGACCCGGCCCGAGTACCGCCACATCTGGCTCGCGGCCGCCGGCGGCGGAATCGTCACCGTCTTCACGGCGGCGTTCAAGATGCTCGTCCACGAGTGGCACCTCGCCGCGTTTCCGGAGAGCTTCCTCTACGGCCTCAACTACGCGATCAGCTTCCTCCTGATGCAGGCGTTCGGCCTCATCCTCGCGACGAAGCAGCCCGCGATGACGGCGGCCGCCCTGGCGAGCATCCTTCGCGAGACGACGGGCGACGACCGGGAGGAGCGGATCGCGGGCTTCTTCGCCCGGCTCACGAGCTCGCAGCTCGCCGCCGCGCTCTCGAACGTCCTCGTCGTGAGCGCGGGCGCGGCCGCCTTCGTGGCGGCCTGGAGCGCGCTCGCCGGCCGGCCGTGGGTCGACGAGAAGACGGCGCGCGAGACGTTCCTCGTCCTCAGCCCGCTCGACAGCGGTACGGTCTTCTTCGCCGCGCTCACGGGAGTCCTCCTCTGGCTCGGGAGCGTGGCCGGCGGCTGGTTCGAGAACTGGTCGACCTACCACCGCCTCCCCGAAGGAATCGCCCGCCACCCGATCGGACGACTCGTCGGAGCCGACCGGATGCGGCGCGCCGCCGACGCCCTCTCGCGCAACGCTTCGGGCTGGGCGACGAACGTCGCGCTCGGCTTCCTGCTCGGGTTCGCTCCCGCGATCGGCCGCTTCTTCGGCATCCCGTTCGACGTCCGCCACGTCACCCTCTCCACGGGGCAGCTCGGGCTCGCGGCCTCGAGCCTCGGCCAGGGCTGGTTCGCGGAGGGCGCGTTCCTGCGCGGCCTCGCGGGGATCGGCGTGATGTTCGTCCTGAACCTCTCGGTGGCTTTCTCGCTGTCGCTCTTCAACGCGGCGCGGGCCTACGAGATGCCGCCCGGGGAGCTTGCTGGCGTCCTGAAGCACGTCCTTCAGCGAGCGCTTCGCCGCCCGCTGGACTTCGTGCGGCCGCCGCGGCCGACCCCCCGGGAAGGGCCGGCGCAAGAGCCTTCGCCCCCGACGGAGTAACTAAGTCTTTTCTGATCAGTAGGATAAAAATGAGTGACACCTCGATGCAAAATATATAATGTAGAGAACATCATGCAGGCGCGATCAGGACCCGAACGACACCGGCAGCTTCGCCAGTGGGTCGCCGACAGGCTTCGGGCCGAGATCCTCGAGGGGCGTCGCAGGCCCGGAGACTGGCTCCGTCAGGAGAGCGTCGCCCGCGAAGAGGGCGTCAGCCAGACCCCGGTTCGGGAGGCGCTCAAGCAGCTCGTCGCCGAGGGGCTGCTCGAGCATGTCCCCTACCGGGGCATCCGCGTCGTGACGCTCTCGGTCGAGGACGCCGAGGACCTCTACGCGAGCCGCGCCGTCCTCGAGCCGATGGCGGCGCGGCACGCGGCCGGCTCGATCACGGCCGACGAGGTCCGGGAGCTCGCCTCGCTCCACGAGCGAATGCTGGCCTGCGAGATCCCGGCCCGCCTCCGCGAGTACCGCGACCTGAACCGGCGCTTTCACGAGACGATCATCGCGGCCTCCCGCCGACCGTTCCTCACGCGAACGCTCGGCCACCTCTGGTCGGCCTTCCCGACGATGCTCTGGAGCAACGTACCCGGAATCGCCTCGACCTCGCTCCCCGAGCGCGAGGACCCCGACGCCGCCGAGCACGCGGAGATCGTCGCGGCCCTCGTCGCGCACGACCCCGATCGCGCCGCCGCCGCCGTGAAGCGGCACGTCGAGGAGGCGGGACGGACGCTCGTCGCCGCCATGAGGGCCCATCCGTGATGCGCCCGACGGGGATCCAGTTTCTCTCCCCGCGTCGGGGCTCGAACGATCGCAAGCGAACACTCGTCCCGCGGGGCTCGAAACAAGCCCGAGGCCGGGCAAGAGGAGGAGTCATGCCACGTCCGATCTCCGTCGTCACAGGAGCCGTTCTGATCCTGCTGTTGGGCCTCTCGGGCATCGCGAGCGCCCAGGGCACCGTCACTGGCAGCGTCCAGGGAATCGTCCGCGACTCCGAAGGGGGCGTCCTTCCCGGCGCCACCGTCACCGCCGTCTCGGGCGCTCTCGTTCGCGGTCGCATGACGACCACGACCGACGCACGCGGCGGCTGGCGCTTCCCCGCGCTCCCGCCGGGAACCTACGCGATCGAGGCCGAGCTGCAGGGCTTCCGGAAGATCCGCCGTGACGACGTGCGGGTCCGCCTCGGGCAGGCGATCGCCGTCGACCTCGTCCTCGCGCTCGAGAGCGTCGCCGCCGAGGCCATCGTCACGGCGGAGGCACCGCTCGTGAGCGTTGTCGAGAACAGGGTCTCGACGAGCTTCGGCGAGGACTACATCAGCCGGCAGGCCGTCCCGCGCAACTACTACCAGGTGATCACGACGGCCCCGGGCGTGAACGCCGACACCGGAACGAGCGGCAGCGCGATCCTCGCCTACGGCGGGACGAGTGAGAGCCAGAACGCCTTCACGCTGGACGGCGTGAACGTGGCCGATTCGGGCTCAGGCCAGCACTGGGTTCTGCCGAGCATCCAGTGGATGGAGGAGATTCAGATCGGCGGCCTCGGCGCAAACGCCGAGTACGGCGGCTACACGGGCGGCGTCATCAACGGCGTCACGAAATCGGGCGGCAACGAGTTCAAGGGGGCCCTCGAGGCGTACTACCAGCCCGACTCTTTCACCTCGGACAACTCGCCCGACACCGAGGACGAAACCTTCGAGTTCGAGAACTACGCCGTCAGCCTCGGCGGGCCGGTCGTGAAAGACCGGCTCTGGTTCTTCGCGAGCGCCGAGTACTGGCACCAGGAGACGACCCCGGTCGGCGCCACCGCCACCTCCGATCGGAAGATCCCCCGATTCCTCGGGAAGCTGACATACCAGGTGAGCGAAAAGAACCGCGTGTTCGGAATGTTCGAGTACGACCACGTCGAGAACGAACGGCGCGGAATCGACGCCTACACCTTCCCCGAGGCGGCCCGCAAGCAGGACGGGCCGGGCGTCTCCTTCTCCGTGAACTGGGAGTCCATCCTCAACTCGTCCAACTTCCTCAACGTGAAGCTGACGGGCTACGACGGGAACGATGACTACCTCCCCTACAACGGCACCGACACGCCAGGCCACGAGGACCTCTACGGCCACACCGGTTGGAGCCTCGTGAACGCGAAGATGCAGGATCTCTCCCATCGGCACCTCGTGACGGGCGACGCCTCGTGGAGCCTCTTCAAGGACGGCCTCTTCGGCAAGGCCGACTCGCATTCCTTCAAGTTCGGTGCCCTCTACGAGAAGGCCTCCACGACCGACGAGTGGCGGCGAAACGGCGGCTTCACCTACTACGACGACTCGACTCTCTGCCCCGGCGACACCGAGGCGGAGCAGATCGCGAACTACCTCCGCGACCCGAGCTGCGGCTGGTACGAGCGCTCGACCGGCTACGGCGAATACGAGGTCCACGCCGAGCACACCGGCTACACGTTCTACGCTCAGGACTCCATCCGCCTGAGCCGCGTGACGATCAACGCAGGCCTCCGCTACACGAACTACAGCGCCGGCTGGCGCGAGGGTTTCGGGAACCCCGACGTCTACGAGGTCGACTTCGTCGACCCGCGGATCGGATTCTCCTGGGACGTCCGCGGCGACGGACGCTGGGCGATCAAAGCGCACTGGGGCCGCTACCACTCCTCGATGTACACCTACCTCTTCGACCGCGAGGTCTCCGGCCACGCCTCGGTTCCTGACGGCGACTGCTACTGGGACGGCTCGGCCTGGGGCGACTGCTCGTCCTCCACGCCCGACGAGGCGCCGATCGGCGACGTCGACCACCCGTACGTCGACGAGACCCTCTTCACCGTCGAGCACCAGCTCGGCCGAGACTCGTCGATCGGCGTCGACTTCATCGACCGTCGCTTCCGCAGCCTCATGGGCCTCTACAACACGAACAGCGACTACGAGCGGGTCACCGGCATCGCGAATCCCTTCGGAGGCGGCGACCTCGAGGTCTGGACGCTGAACGGCGACCCCGTCTGGTCACTGACGACCGACAACCCCGGCTACCGAGACTACGACTCCCTCGTCCTCCGGTACGACAAGCGGCACGCGAACGGCTGGCAGCTCCGCTCCTCCGTCGTCTGGACGGACCTCAAGGGGAACGTCCTGAAGAACAATGGCTACGCGCCCGAGCTCGAGGACCGCAACGGCCTCGTCAACGCCGACGGGCGGATGGACTCCTCCTTCAACGAGTGGGAGTTCAAGGTGTCCGGCGCGGTCGACCTTCCGCTCGGGATCGTCGCGAGCGGCCAGTACACCTACCTCTCCGGCACCTACTGGACGCCCTACGGCGACGTCCGCTCTTACGTCGACGGCAACTTCTACAGCGGCCGGAACGTCTTCCTCACCGAACGCGGATCCGAGAAGCTCCCGGCGCGGAACATCCTGGACCTCCGGCTCGGATGGGGGATGAACGTCCGCGGGCCGCTCCGCCTCGAGCTCTCCCTCGAGTGCTTCAACGTCCTCAACTCGGACAAGCCCCTCACCGTCGACAACTACTACGGCCGCTACCGCTCGGGCAGCTGGTCCGAGTACGCGGCCTTCGGCGAGGCTCTCAGCATCGAGGCCCCGCGCCAGTTCCGGGCCGGGCTCCGCCTGATCTTCTAGGTCCCTCCTCCTCTCTCATCGGGGGCGGCCTGCCGGCCGCCCCCGCTTTTTCTTCCGCCCCGCGTCCGCCGGGCGCCCAGGAGAGCCGATGGTCCGCCGTGATTCCGCTCCACTCGTTCTCCTCGCCCTCCTCCTTGCCGTGCCGTCGATCCCGGCGCGCGCCGATGGACCCGCGCCTCGCGCGGGGCATCTCGTTCTGATCGGCGGCGGCGAAAAGCCCGCGGACGCGATGCGCAAGTTCGTCGAGCTGGCCGGCGGGAAGGACGCGCCGATCGTCGTGATCCCGACGGCGTCCGGCGAGCCCGACGCCGCGGAGTACTACGAGAAGCTCTTCCGCGAGGAGCTCGGCTGTACCGACACCGTCTCGCTCCGGATCCGGAGCCGCGCCGACGCCGCGCGCCCCGACTTCGTCGCCCTCGCCCGGAAGGCCCGCGGCGTCTTCTTCGGGGGCGGAGACCAGATCCGGATCACGAACGCCCTTCTCGGAACGCCGGTCGGGGACGCGATCGCCGCGGCGTTCGCCGAGGGCGCCGTCGTCGGCGGCACGTCGGCCGGAACGGCCTGCCAGAGCGAGCGGATGATCACCGGCGAAGGAGACTTCACTCAGGTGAGGACCCGCAGCGTGGAGCTCTGGCAGGGCCTCGGCTTCCTCCCCAGCGACGTCGTCGTCGACCAGCATTTCCTCCGCCGGCAGAGGCAGAACCGCCTCCTCTCGGTGGTCCTCGAGAAACCCGAGCTCCTCGGAGTCGGCGTCGACGAGGAGACGGCCATCTGGGTTCGCCCCGACGGGACCTTCCAGGTCCTCGGGGAAAGCGGCGTCATGATCTTCGACGCGAAGGGGGTCTCGCTCTCCCGGCGGCCCCGCCCGACCGGCCAGGACCTCCTCGGCGTCCGCGGCCTGACGCTCCACCTCCTCCTGCCTGGCGAGTCCTACGACCTCCGCACCCGCCGTCCCCTGTAGCGGGTACCGGAGGTGGTGCCAGGCGTGAAATCGTGCAGTATTCGCAAAGAGGAGAACAATACATGATTTCACGCCTGGCACCGCGTGGGGTGGCACCGTGTGGGGGGGCACCGCAGTGGGTGCCACTGATTCGGGTCCTCGCGGCGTTCGTTCTCGTCTCCGGCCTGGCGTCGGCGGAGCCGCCCGGGTGGGACCAGGGGCGGTCCGTGTACGAGCGGCGGATTCGGCCGCCGGAGGCGCCGGAGAAGGTCGACTGGGAGGCCCGGGTGACGGCGCTCCTGCGCGAGGAGCCGGGAGACCTCGTCGTCGCCGCCGTCGGCGACCTGATCTTCAATGAGCGGATCAGCCACCTGAAGGAGCCGGAGCGGAAGAACCTTCTCCGCATCCTGCAGGAAGCCGACGTCGCGATCGGGAACCTCGAGTTCTCGATCAACGACCGGCCCGAGCTTCAGAAGGTCTTCTACAACTTCCGCGCGCCGCGCGAGTTCGCGTGGGAGCTCGCCGCCACCGGGATCAACCTCGTGAGCCTGGCGAACAACCACGCCCTCGACTTCGGCCCCGAGGGGCTCCTCGAGTGCCTGCGCGCTCTCGACCTGTCGGGGATCGCCCACGCCGGGGCCGGCCGGACCCTCGCAGAGGCGCACGAGGCCGGCACGAAGCGGCCCCCCGGGCAGAAGGGGCGCGTCGCGCTCCTCTCCTACATGCGCTTCTGGACCGACCGCGACCGCTGCTCGGACCCGGCCGGACCGTGCCTCGCGACGATCGACCCGGCGACCGTCCTCGTCGCCCGACCCGACGGGACGGTCGAGTCGGTGGAGGGGCCGCAGGAGCGGGACGTGGCGCGCATGGAGGAGGACGTCCTCCTGGCGAAGCGGCGTTTCGGCCCCGTCTTCGTCGCGTACCACGTCCACGACGTGAGCCACGCGCGGGTCTTCGGCATCCAGGACACGACCCCGCCGAACGAGGAGATCCCGTTCCGTCGCGCGGTCGACGCGGGAGCCGACGCCGTCCTCGGGAGCGGCCCGCACGTCCTGCGCGGAATCGAGCTGAGGAACGGACGACCGATCTTCTACAGCCTGAGCAACTTCGTCTACCAGTACCGCACGCCGAAGGCGATCCCGACGGATCTCCCCCACCAGCGCGACTCCGAGATGCCGCGCCCCGCGAACGTGTCGGTCTGGGACCGGCGCGACTCGCGTGAGGTCATGGAGAGCGTCGTCGCGCGGATGACGTACCGCGGCGGCGCGCTCCGGAAGCTCGAGCTGATTCCCGTGACGATCGACGACGAGGGACCGCTCTACGGAGTCCCTCGGCTCGCGTCGACGAAGAGGGCGGAGGAGATCGTCGCGCTCCTCCAGCGGCTCTCCGCGCCGTACGGCACGAAGATCGCGCTGAAGGACTGGTACGGCGAGGTAGAGCTGTCGGCCGTGAACGACGGCGCGCAGGCCCCCTCGGAGTAAACCTCCGCGGGCCCGGCGGCGGTGGCGCTACTGCTTCACGAGCTCGACGCGCCGGTTCTTCGCACGGCCGGGCTCGGCGTCGTTCGAGGCGACGGGGGCGAGGGGGCCGACGCCGTAGCCCCTGAGGCGGGCGACGGCGACGCCATGGGTGGACGTGAGGGCCGCGACGACGGCCTCGGCACGCGCCTGCGACAGCTTCATGTTTCCGTCGATCGCGCTGACGGAGTCGGTGTGGCCGACGACCCAGAGCTTCAGCGCCGGGTCTGCGGCGAGGAGCTTCGCGACTTCCTGGAGCGCCGGTGTCGACTCGGGCTTGACGACGGACTTGCCCGTGTCGAAGTAGATCCCTTCGACGGCCACGTGCCCGGTCGTCTTCAGGGCGTCGCGGAAGGAGGCGGCGTCCGCGACGACGTGCTGCGTCATCTCCTGCCTCTCGACGATCCGGAGCCAGATCTTGCCGTTTCCGCGCTCCGCTTCGGCCCAGACCTCCTTGCCGTCGACGACGACCGAGCCGTTCACCCACCAGTTCGGCACCGAGTCGGCGACCGTGCCGCCGATCTTCTTCAGGGCGTTTTCGTAGTTCCGGACCACGGCGAGGCCGGACTGGTCGTCCTTTCGGTCGTCGACGGTGTACGTGATGAAGGTGTACCTGCCCTCCACGACGCGCGTCTTTCCCCTCTGGAGCTTGAAGGGCCAGGCGGTGAACTCCTTCGTCTCACATGCCGCGATGGAGTAGTTCGGCATCCGGGTCGGAAAGAGCGGGTGGTCCTTGCAGCCCGCCTTGTCCGGCCGGACGGCGAGGGCGGAGCCGGAGGCGAGGAGGAGCGCCAGGGCGGCGAGGCGGACTCTCATTCGTGCATCCCTTTCGGCCGAGCTCGGCGGACGTCTCTCATCGAAGGCCATCTGGAATTCTAGGGCCGGAAGCGACGGCGGCGGCACGGCGAAGCCCCGTTTGCATCCCGTTTTGTTCTAGAATATACTCATATAGTTATGTGCCATCCCGTTCGCTGTCCGAAGTGCAGGAAGCCCGCCTGGGCCGGTTGCGGCCGCCACGTCGAGGAGGCGCTCGCCGGAGTCCCCGTCGAGAGGCGCTGCTCCTGTCCCCCGCCGGAGTCGGTCCTCCCGCGGCCGCTCGGCCCGCGGAGCCGCTGAGGCTCCCACAGGGGCGTGGCAGAATCCGCCTCCCATGTGCCACCAGATCCAGTGCCCCCGCTGCGGCCGCCCCACGTGGGCCGGCTGCGGACGCCACGTCGAGCAAGCCCTCGCGAACGTCCCGAAGGAACAGCGTTGCAGCTGCCCTCCGCAGCCGTCCTTCCTTCAGAGGCTCTTCGGCTCGAAGGGGAAGTGAGCGCGACGGACCGCGGGAGGGGCGGGCCCCTCAGCGGTCCGCGGCGAGCCAGGCGGTCGCGAGCCCGAGGCGGGTGACGCGGCGAACCTGAGCCGGGTCGATCGAGGCGGGCGTGTCCCCCGGGCGGTGGTAGTCCGGGTGGAAGTTGCCGAAGAACCGGACGAAGGGGACGCGCGCCCGCGCGAAGTCGCGGTAGTCGCTGCCGCCGTTGACCCCCTCGGTCCAGTCGAGGTGCAGGGCGAGCTCGGCCGCGCTCCCGGCCCGCGCGAGGAGCGGCCCGAGGTCGGGCGCGAAGCTCGCCACCCCGGGCTCGATGAACGAATCGGGGCGCGCGGCGGCGAGGAACGCCGCCGCGCCGGGGAGCTTCGCCGCGGTGACGAGGTCGCGGATCTCCTCCGCCTTCCACGGGTGAGCGACCATGTCGAAGTTCAGGTAGACGGCCGTCCTCGCGAGCGGCCAGAGCGGGTCCCGGACCCAGTGCCCCGAGCCGATCTTGTCCTCCTCTTCGCCGGTCCAGAGCGCGAAGACGAGCGTCCGCTTCGGCTGGACGGGAGACGACGCGAAGGCGCGCGCGATCTCGAGGAGCGCCGCGACGCCCGAGGCGTTGTCGTCGGCCCCGGGGTGAGTCACCCCGTCCACGCGCCCGAGGTGATCGGCGTGCGCGCCGAGGACGACGGCCTCGCCCTTCAGGGCCGGATCGCTCCCCGGGAGGATCCCGACGACGTTCCGCGAGAGGCCCGTCTTCTCGACCGCCGTCGCGCGGAGCGTCGCGGAGGCGGGAAGGGCGCGCGAGGGCTCTTCCGCCTTCGGCGCGGCGCCGAGGAGCGCCTCGAGGACGGCGGGCGCGCAGCGGAAGACGAGCGGCTCGAGCGAGGGCCCCTCCGCCATCGACCGGAACGCGAACGTCGCGGGCTTCTCGGTCCCGAGGAGGCGCGTTGCCCAGTCGTTCCCCTCGACGGCGAGGACGGCCACCGCGCCGAGCGCCTTCGCCGTCTCCAGCTTCGCGGCCCAGCGCTCCTCGGTGTCGCCCGCGGCGTACTTCTCGACCAGATCCTTCCTCGCCCACGCTTCTCCCGGCGGGAGCCCCTCGCGGAGGACGACGACCCTCCCCTTCACGTCGAGGCCCCTGTAGTCGTCCCGCGCCGGCGCGCTCTCGCGGATGCCGTAGCCCGCGAAGACGAGCGGTCCCGAGACGGAGCGGGCGGGCTGCGGCGGGACGACGACGTCGACGCCGTGAACGAACGTCCGTCGCGCCGTCGTCTCCCCGGCCCGGCGCTCGATCTCGACGGAGCCCCCCGGCTCGCGGATCTCGCGCATCGGCACCGGCTGGAAGTACGTGCGTGCGCCCTGTGCGTCGGTGGCGCCGTACGGCGCCACGCCGGCGAGGGCCAGCTGCGCCGCCCCGTATTCGAGCGCGGCCTCGAGGCCGTCGCTCCCGAGGCCACGCCCCCCGAGAGCCGGCGCGGCGAGGAAGTCGACGTGCGCGCGGAGCGCCGCGGCACGAACGCCGTCGAGCGCCGCGCGGAGCGGCGCCGGAATCGCCTCGCCCGCCTTCGGGAGGACGAACCGGGGCCGCGCGGCGTCCGCGGCCGAAGTCGCAGGAGCAGCGGAAGCCGGAGACGGCTGCGCGACAGCCGGTGGAGCGGCGAGCACGCCGCCGAACGCCGCGGCGATCGTGAGGGCAGGAACGAGCACCGTCTTCCTCATCTCAGCCTCTCCATCCGAAGCGTGTACTTCTCGAGCCGCTCCGGAATCACGTCGACGCCGATCCCTTCGCCGGCCGGCACCTCGACGAACCCCTCCGCGTCGAGGACGACGGAGGGGGTCACGAGGTCCTCGCGGAAGTACCGGCTCGTCTCCGACGTGTCGCCCGGAAGCGTGAAGCCCTCCACCGTTTGGAGGTGGATGTTCACGGCGCGGCCGATGCCCGTCTCGTCCATCCCGCCCGACCAGACCGGGATCCCCCGCTCCCTCGCGAAGGCGAGGAGCCGGAGCGACTCGAGTAGCCCGCCAACGCGCCCTTCCTTCAGGTTCAGGACCCGGCAGGCGCCGAGCTCGACGGCGGCGCGGAAGTCGGCGAGGTCGTGGATCGACTCGTCGAGGCAGAGCGGCGTCGCGAGCTCCTTCTCGAGGAGCGAGTGCTCGAAGATGTCGGCATACGAGAGCGGCTGCTCGATCATCGTGAGGCCGAAGGCGTCGAGCCTCGCGAGGTGCGCGGCGTCCTCGAGGCGGTAGTCGCCGTTCGCGTCGGCCATCAGCGGCAGGTCGGGGAAGCGCTCGCGGACCGCCGCGACGTAGTCGACGTCCTTCCCCTTTTTCACCTTCACCTTCACCCGGTGGTAGCCGCGCGCGACCGCCTCCTCGACCACGCGGACGAGCGCCGCGGGCGAGTCCTGCAGGCCGATGCTGATCCCCGAAGGGATTCGCTTTCGCGCCCCGCCGAGGAGCTCGTGGAGCGGCACGCCCTTCCGCTTCGCCGCGAGGTCCACGAGGGCGTTCTCGAGCGACGCCTTCGCCATCCGGTTCCCGCGAACGTGGCCGAAGCGCCCGTCGAGCTCGACGAACGTGAGGCCCGGCTCGACGAGCGGGAGGAGGAACTCGGCCACGACGTGCCGAGCGGAGGTCGTCGTCTCCGGCGCGTAGAACGGGTCGGGATCGGCGACGCACTCGCCCCAGCCGATCTTCCCGCCGCCCTCGACGCGGACGAGGAACGTCTCCTTCCCCGTCCAGGTCGCCGTGGAGATCGAGAACGGCTTCACGAACGGGAGGCTCACGTGGACGAGGTCGACCCGCTCGAAGGCGGGGACGCGCTCGGCCTCGAGCGGCAGCGCCGACGCGCGTTCCGCGGGCCCGCTCACCGTGGTGATCCTGCCGGCGCCGCGAGGGCGACCACGCGCCGGACGGGGATCGTCCCGTCCCACGCGACGAGCGCCTTCAGGCGGGGGTACTGCCAGAGGCCGTACATCGCCGTCGGCTCGAGAAGGATCGCGGCGCGCAGCGCGTCCGGCCCCTCGAGCGGGACCCAGAGGCTCCCGGCCGGCAGCTCGATCGTCTTCGCCGCGCCGCGCTTCACGATCGTCCGGCCGCCGTACCGGCCGTAGAGGTCGTCGAACTCCTCCTCCACGCGGAGGAGCGCACACGTCTCGGCCGTCACCGTCCGCGGTGCCGCGAGCGTCTCGTACGCGAGGCCGTGCCGCTTCAGAAGAGCGCCGATCTCCGCGGCCGCCGCCGGCTCGACGGCGTAGCCGAGCGGCGTCGGGACGCTCCGCTTCACCGCGACGTCGGTCATCACGTTCGCCGTCGGCACCCGGAGCGCCTTCCCCGTCGCGAGGTCGACGACGGGGAACTCCGTCACCGTCCCCTCCGGGTTCACCCAGAGCGCGTCCGACGGCAGGAACGGCGGGAGCGGGCGCTTCCACGCCTGCTCGACGACGGCGCGGTCCTCTGCCCTTCGGCCGCCCCCGTCGAGGAACCGCCGGAAGAGGACGAGGTAGGCATCCACCCGTTTGCCGAGGTCGGCCTGCGGGTTCGGCGACCTGTGACGGACGGCCGCCTCGATGATGAACGACAGGCCGCCGTAGGCGCCGAGGCCGTTCAGGCCGCCGTCGGTGTCGGGGGCCGAGTGGCGCTGCTCGTCGTCGGGGGGCGCCCCGCCGACCCAGTAGCGAAGGAAGCGGTGTCCCGCCTTCTCGAGGGGCGCGGCCGACGCGTCGACCCAGCGCTTCGCCGCCGCGACGCGCTCGCGGTCGAAGTGGGGGTTGTTCAGCCCGTCCATCGTGATGTCGGGCCACTTCTCCCACCCCTTCCTCGTCCACTCCTCCTGGTCGCGTCCGAACTCGTGAGCGTCGACGGCGAGGTGCGGCCGCACCCGCCGCGCCACGCGGTGGAGCGCCTCCGTCTCCGGGTGGAAGAGCGTGACGTGGTCGCGGTTCAGGTCGGCACCCGCCGCGTTCCGTCGCGTGGCGGCCTCGGCGCCGTCGGGGTTCACCATCGGCATCACCCAGAGGTCGACCTCGGGCGGGAGGAGCTTCGGGTCGCGCGCGAGGTCGCGCAGCAGGTAGAGGAGGGCGTCCTTCCCCGACACCTCGTCGCCGTGCTGCTGGGCGTAGAAGAGGATGCGGAACGTCGGGCTCGCGCTCCCGCGCGCGTTCACGAGGAAGAGGTTTCGGCCCGCCGCCGTCTTCCCCTCGACGGAGACGGCGATCGACCCCTTCCCGTCGATCGTCTTCAGGAAGGCCGCCATCTCCTCGTACGAGGTCGACCTCGTCAGAGTCCGGTGGTCCTCCGGAAGGGCGACGTTCGCGAGGCCGGGACGAACTGCGCCCGGCCCGGACGCCGCGACCGGACCGGGGCCGAGGAGGGCCGCCGCGAAGAGGAGCGCGAGCGCTTTCACGGCCGTGCTCCTAGAACGGTCCCCAGTGCATGAGGACGGGCGGAACGAGGAGGAGGAACGCCAGGACCATGAGCGTCAGCATGAGCGGCAGGAACCAGCGCGCCCACCTCTCCCACGGGATCTTCGCCATGCCGAGGACCCCCATCGTGACGGCGGAGGTCGGGAGGATTGGGTTGATCAGCTCGCAGAGCTGGTAGGCGAAGACGATCGTCTGCCGCGTCAGGCCGACGAGGTCGGCGAGCGGCGCCATGATTGGCATCGTGAGCGCGGCCTGCGCCGTCCCCGAGTGGATGAAGAAGTTGATGACGCACTGGACGACGAACATCACCTGGGCGGCGACGACGCCGGGGAGGTGCGAGATCAGCCCCGCGCCGTGGAAGAGGATCGTGTCGAGGACCTTCGCCTCGCGCGCGATGATGAGGAGCGCCCGGCCGCAGGCGATGATGAGCGCCACGTTGACCATGTCCTTCGCGCCGGCGACGAACGCCGTCGCGATCCGCGTCCCGCCGAGGCCCGCGACGACGCCGAGGACGAGCCCCATCGCGAGGAAAAGGGCGCCGATCTCCTCGATGAACCACTGCTTCTTCAGGATCCCCCAGACGAGGACGCCCATCGTCGTCACGAAGAGCGAGAGGACGAGGGCGTGCCGGACGGTCCACGGCTCCGCCTCGCCGCTCGCCGGGGCGCTCCGCTCGCGCGCGACGTCGAGGTCGTGGACGGGGCTCGTCTCCGGGCGCTTCTTCACGCGCGCCGCGTAGACCATCACCCACGCGATCATGACGCCCGTCGTCACGAACCAGGTCGCGACCCGGTAGCCGAGGCCCGAGTAGAGCGGCAGGCCGACGAGCCCCTGCGCGATGCCGACGGTGAACGGGTTGAAGAAGGCCGCCCCGAAGCCCGCTGCCGCCCCGAGGAACGGGATCGCGACACCGACGATCGAGTCGTAACCGAGGGAGATCGCGAGCGGGATGCAGAGGACGACGAACGGGATGACCTCCTCGGACATCCCGAAGACGGAGCCCGCGAGGGAGAAGACCGCCATGAGGACCGGGATGACGAGCTTCTCGAGGAACGGGCGCGCCGCAAGGGCCGCCGTCAGCTTCCGGATCGCGAACTCGATCGTCCCGCCCGCCTGGACGATGCCGAAGGCGCCGCCGATGGCGAAGAGGAACGCGATGATGAGCGCCCCGTCGAGGAAGCCGCGGATCGGGGCGACGACGACCCACTGCGGGCCGAGCCAGACCTTCTCGACCTGCTGGTAGGTCCCCGGCACCGTGACCGTCCGCCCCGCCTTCTCCACGGTCTGGTACGTCCCCGACGGGACGAGCCACGCCAGGACCAGGACGAAGACGACGAGGCTCCCGACGATCACCAGAGTGTGGGGCATTCGGAACGTACGTCCGCTGTTGCTCGCGGCCTCGGCCATCGCTCCCTCTCCCTTCCCGATTCCGTTCCTTCGTGGACGACGCCCCGGGCGGCTCCCGGCTTCTCGAGCGCTCCGCGGGCGCTCCGGCATCATAGAGAACGGGCGTCCTTCCGGGGGGCTCGACCGGTCCATTTCGTGCACATTTCCGGTGTTCCCGGGCTCCCCCGCGGCTCTGCGACGGCGTCGCCATTGGGCACCGCCGCCGCCATCCTCCGCTGGACCGGGAGGGGTCCGGGGCGCGATGATGGCTGATGGCCGAGACCCCGGATCCGGGGTCCGCCAGGGAGAACCCATGACGCATTCCGCCCTCTCACCCGAGCCCGTCGTCCGGATCGACGACGGCGGGATCTGGAGCGATCTCGAATCCGCCTCCCGGTCCGACGCCGGAGAAGTCCGCGCCCTCCTCGCGAAGTCGCGGGAGCTGAAGGGCCTGCGCGGCCGCGACCTCGCCGTCCTCGCGAACGTCACCGACCCGGCGCTCCTCGACGAGCTCTTCCACACGGCCCGCGAGGTGAAGGAGGCGATCTACGGCCGGCGCATCGTCCTCTTCGCGCCGCTCTACATCTCGAACCTCTGCGCGAACGAGTGCACCTACTGCGCCTTCCGCGCGCGGAACACGGCGCTCGTCCGCCGGGCGCTCACGCAGGAGGAGATCTCCCGCGAGGTGAAGTGGCTCGAGGAGCAGGGGCACAAGCGGATCCTCCTCGTGGCGGGCGAGTCGTACCCGCGCGAGGGGTTCGACTACGTCCTCCGCTCGATCGAGACGGTCTACGCGACCTCCAGCGGCCCGGGCGAGATCCGCCGCGTGAACGTGAACGTCGCGCCGCTCACCGACGGGGAGTTCCGCCGCCTGAAGGAGGCGAAGATCGGGACCTACCAGCTCTTCCAGGAGACGTACCACCGCGAGACGTACGCCGAGGTGCACGTCGCCGGGAAGAAGCGGGACTACGACTGGCGCGTCACGGCGATGGACCGGGCCATGAGGGCCGGGATCGACGACGTCGGCATCGGCATCCTCTTCGGCCTCTTCGACTGGCGCTACGAGCTCCTCGCGCTCATGCAGCACGTGGAGCACCTCGAGCGGACGTTCGGCGTCGGGCCGCACACGATCTCCGTCCCGCGGATCGAGCCGGCCACCGGGTCGGAGGTCGCGGACCACCCGCCGCACGCCGTCTCCGAGGTCGACTTCCGGAAGGTCATCGCGATCCTCCGCCTCGCCGTCCCGTACACGGGACTGATCCTCTCGACGCGCGAGTCGGCCGAGACGCGGCGCGAGGTCCTCGGCCTCGGCATCTCCCAGATCTCGGCCGGCAGCCGGACGAACCCCGGCGGCTACGAGGCCGACCCGGGCGACGCGTGCGCGGAGCAGTTCTCGCTCGGCGACCACCGCTCGCTCGACGAGGTGATCCGCGACGTCGCGTCGCTCGGCTTCGTCCCCTCGTTCTGCACCGCCTGCTACCGGCTCGGCCGCACCGGCGCCGACTTCATGGACGTGGCGAAGCCGGGCGAGATCAAGGAACACTGCAACCCGAACGCCCTCGCGACGTTCCAGGAGTACCTCCTCGACTACGGCTCGGCGGAGACGCGGCGCGCGGGGGAATCCCGCATCGCGGCGACTCTCGAGGAGATGGAGCCGGCCCTTAGGGAGAAGTCCCGGAAGATGGTCGAGGCGGTGAAGAGCGGCCGCCGCGACGTCTTCTGTTGAGGCCCGGCCCTTGAGCTCCGCCCCCCGGGGCCTCCGGACGCACATCGGTCTCTTCGGCCGGCGCAATGTCGGCAAGTCGAGCGTCCTGAACGCCCTCACGCGGCAGGAAGTCGCCATCGTCTCGGCCACGCCCGGCACGACGACCGACCCGGTCGAGAAGCCGATGGAGCTCCTGCCGCTCGGGCCGGTCGTCTTCATCGACACCGCCGGGATCGACGACGAGGGCGTCCTCGGCGAGCAGCGGGTCGCGAAGACCCGGGCCGCGCTCGATCGGACCGACCTCGCGCTCCTCGTCGCGGAGGCGCCCGCGTGGGGGCCGTTCGAGGAGGAGCTCCTCGGCGAGATCCGGAGCCGCTCGATCCCGGTCGTCGTCGTCCTCAACAAGGCCGACTCGGGCCCGCCCCCGGCCGACCTCGCGGAGCGGCTCGGGGCGGCCGGCGTCCCGGCCGTCGCCACGTCGATCCCCTCCGGCGCCGGCCTCGACGAGCTCCGGCAGGCGCTCCTCGCGACCGCCCCCGCCGACGCCGTCGAGGGGCGCCGGATCGTCGGCGACCTCGTCTCCCCCGGCGACGTCGTCGTCCTCGTGACGCCGATCGACGCCGAGGCGCCGAAGGGACGCCTCATCCTCCCGCAGGTCCAGACGCTCCGGGACCTCCTCGACTCGGGCGCCCTGGCCGTCGTCGCCCGCGAGCACGAGCTGCGCGGCGCTCTCGCCGCCCTCGTCGCCCCGCCGCGCCTCGTCGTCACCGACTCGCAGGCGTTCCGGCAGGTCGCCGCGGAGGTCCCCCCCGGCGTTCCGTTGACGTCCTTCTCCATCCTCTTCGCCCGCTTCCAGGGAGACCTCGCCGAGATGGCCCGCGGCGTCCGCGGCGTCGACCGGCTGAAGGCGGGCGACCGGGTCCTCGTCGCGGAGGCCTGCACGCACCACCCGGCCGGCGAGGACATCGGCCGCGTGAAGATCCCCGCCTGGCTCCGCGCCCGCGCCGGCGTCCCGCTCGAGTTCGAGACGGTCCAGGGGCGGGACTTCCCGGACGACCTCTCCCGCTACGCGCTCGTCGTCCACTGCGGGAGCTGCATGGGGAACCGACGCCAGATGCTCTCCCGGCTCCTGCGCGGCCGGCAGGAGGGGGTGCCCGTGACGAACTACGGCCTGACGATCGCCTACTCCCTCGGCATCCTCGAGAGAGCGCTCGAGCCCTTCCCCTCCGCCCTCGAGGCGTTCCGCCTCGCCGCCCCGCCCCCGTCCCTTCCGGAGGTGACGACGTGATCGACCGCGACGGAATCCTGGCCTGGCTCCGGGAGACCGACCCCTCCCGCCTCTCGCGCCTCTACCGGCGAGCCGACGCCGTCCGGCGCGAGCACGTCGGGAACGAGGTCCACCTGCGCGGCCTCGTCGAGGTCTCGAACCACTGCGTCCGCCGCTGCGCCTACTGCGGCATCGCCGCGACCAACGACGGCATCGAGCGCTACCGGATGACGGAGGAGGAGGTCCTCGCCTGCGCCCGGCAGGCCGTGGAGCTCGGCTACGGCACGCTCGTCCTGCAGGCCGGCGAGGACTACGGCCTGACACGGGCGGCCGTCTCCTCGATGGTCCGCGCGATCAAGCGGGAGACCGGGCTCGCCGTGACGCTCAGCCTCGGCGAGCGGCCGGACGACGACCTCGTCGCCTGGCGCGAGGCCGGGGCCGACCGATACCTCCTCCGCTTCGAGACCTCCGACGCGGCCCTCTACGAGGCGATCCACCCGGCGATCCCGGGCCGTCCCGACCGCTTCGCGATCCTCGGACGTCTCGCCGTCCTCGGCTACGAGGTGGGGAGCGGCGTCCTCGTCGGCATCCCGGGCCAGACCTGGGAGAGCCTCGCGAACGACCTGCTCGTCTTCCGCCAGCTCGACCTCGAGATGATCGGCGTCGGCCCCTACATCCCGCACCCCGCGACGCCGCTCGGCTCGGGCCGCTTCCCCGTCGCTCCCGAGGGGGAGCAGGTCCTCGCCGACGAGGAGACGACCACGAAGGTCGTCGCGCTGACGCGCCTGGTCCGGCCCGACGCGAACATCCCGTCCACGACCGCGCTCGCGACGCTCGACCCCTCGTGGGGGCGCGAGCGCGGCCTCCTTCGCGGCGCCAACGTCGTCATGCCGAACCTCACGCCGCCGGCCTACCGGCAGCTCTACGAGATCTACCCCGGGAAGGCCTGCGTGTCGGAGACGGCCGAGGCGTGCGGCAGCTGCCTGCCCAACCGGATCCGGATGATCGGAAGGGTGCCGGGGACGGGGCCGGGGGGACGGAGGAGGACACAGGAGCCGTCACCCGACCTCGGCGACGTCGTCGCCTGACGGACGACGGGAGGCGCCCTCAGCTGAGCGGACCGATCCACGTCCCCGCGAGGCGCGCCGCCTGGACGCGAATCTCGCGCATCGCCGTCGACTCGTACGTGCGCCCTCTTGCGATCGGGCCGAGCGCGCCGAGAAGTCCGGCCGGCTCCGCGCCGGCAGGGCGCACGAGCCCGGACGGCTCGACGTCGAGCCCGAGTCCGGTCGGGTGGGGCGAGGCGAGGCCTCGCGCGAGGAGGGCCCGCGCGAGAGGCGTTCCGAGCGGGTCGCCGGGACCCGTCGCGTCGAAGAGCGTCGCGGCCTCGAAGGAGACGACCCGCTCCTCTCCGCGCGGGCGCACGAGGAGGCGATGGAGAGCGCCTTCGGAGCCGTGCACGACCTCTACGGCCCGGCCCGCGAGGATGCGGAGTCGGCCGGTCCGTCGCCATCGCGCGACGACGCCCGCCGACTCGGGCGGCATCCGGTGTCGATGGACGTTCCAGAGAGGGAGGAGATGTCGCAGGAAGCGCCGCCTTTCGGCCGGGGCCAGCTCGGCCCAGACGGCGTCTGTCACGGCCCGGAGCGCCTCCACGGGGCGCGTCCCGTCCTCGTGAGGATGGAGCTCCGCGCGCCGGCGGACCGCGCCTGCGAGGCCACGCGCCGTCCTCGGGCAGGCCGACCAGGGAGCCGGCTCGGCGAGCCGCGGTGCGAGGGGGTGGGCACGCGGAAGAAGGCCGTGTCGTGACACCGCGTAGACGCTCCCTCGATGCCCGCGCACGTCGAGGCGCACGAGGAGGTCGACGAGGGTGAGGCCGGTCCCGACGACGGCGACGGGCGCGTCGACAGGGAGCGAGTCGACCGCGGCGGCGTCGAGCGGATCCTCCCAGCGCCACGACGCCCCAGGCGGCGGGTCGAGGGGCGGCCGCGACGGCGCGTTCCCCGTCGCGACGGCGAGGTGGTCGGCCGCGAGGGACTCCCCCGAGGCGAGGGCGCAGCGGACGCTGGAGCCGTCGACCCCGGCGTCGACGACGACGTCGCGGAGGTGGACGAGCTCGACGTCGGGCGCGGCGGCGCCGCGGGCCCCTTCGAGCAGCTCCCCGAGGTAGTCGCCGTAGAGCGCGCGGGGCGCGAAGGCCTCGTCCGGGGCGCGCAGGCCGGGAAGGCGCCGCGACAACCAGCGCGCGAAGTGACTCGGGTCGTCGGCGAGGGCGCTCATCCCCGCGGCGCGGACGTTCAGGAGATGCTCCGGAGGCCCGTCGGCGTACGCGCGGCCGCGGCCGAGGGACGGCGACGGGTCGACGACGGTCACCCGCAGCGGGCGCCGCGCGAGGCGGAGGAGGCTCGAGGCGAGGAGCGCGCCGCTCGCTCCGCCCCCCGCGACGACGACGTGCCTCACCCGATCCACAGACCTTCGACGCGCACCTGGATGCCGTCTCGGCCCTGGCTGACGTAGTTCACGAGGCCGCTGTGGCGCCACTGCAGCATGCAGAGCCGCGGCTGGAAGAAGTAGCGGCGGCCGATCTCGATCGGCGTGCGCGCCTCCGTGACGAGGCCCTCGTAGGCCTCGGCCGAGTAGTAGCCGATGTCCTTGGCGCCTCCCGCGCGCGCTCCGAGCGGCCCGGTGACGCACCAGACGACGACGCCCGTCCGCCGGTCGACGTCCGTCACGACGCCGCAGTGGGTGATCGGGCAGCCGCACGACATCCCGAGCGGCCGGCCCAGGATCAGGTCTCCCGGCGCGAGCTCGAGCTCGCGGCCGATGAGCGGGTTGTGCGGAAGGATCACCTCGCGCGGGCCGGGCTCCTCCGGGAAGTGCTCGAGGTAGAAGTCGAACTCCCTCCCGAGCGAGTCGGTCCACGCCCCGGAGGCGCCGCGCGGCGCCGAGACCGGGCCGAGGGACGGGCCGCGGACCGGGAGCGGGGCGCCCTTCGTCTCCTCCCGCCGCGCCGACGCGGGCGAGAGGTGGATGCAGCGCGCGAGGAGCTCGGGACGGTTCGGCAGCCGTTCCGCGAGCTCCGCGCACGTGCGGACGCCGCAGAGGCCGCAGTCGAGGCCGGGGAGGTCGGGGACGGGGATCGGTTCGGCGGCGAGCATCGGCTCCTCCTCAGCGGATCAGCGGACGGGCGAGGCCGGCCCCGGCGCGGAGGCGCGCGGCGGCCTCGGAGAGGGCGGTGAGGAGACGCTCCACGTCGGGTCGCGTCGTGAAACGGCCCATCGAGACGCGGAGCGCCCCGCGGGCGCGGACGGGGTCGAATCCCATCGCCTCGAGGACGTGCGAGGGGCGGTCGGCGTGGCGCGCGGAGCAGGCGCTCCCCGTCGAGACGGCGACGCCGGCCTCGTCGAGAGCGAGGAGGAGCGCCGGCGCGGCTCCCTCGAGGCCTTCGAAGAGGAACCCGGCGTGCCCGGGGAGCCTCCGCCACCGGTCGCCGAGGAGCGAGGCGCCCGGGATCCCCGCGAGGACGCGCTCGACCAGCGCCTCGCGAAGCGCGACCTGCCGCACGGCCTCGTCCCGCATCTCGAGCGCCGCGATCTCCGCGGCCTTCCCGAGCCCTGCGATGGCCGGGACGTCCTCGGTCGACGGCCGGAGCCCCCCTTCCTGGCCACCCCCGAAGAGGAGCGGCGCGAGCGGCGTCCCCTTCCGGACGACGAGCGCCGCCGCCCCCTTCGGGCCGTGGATCTTGTGAGCGGAGAGGGAGAGGAGGGAGACGCCGTCCGCGAGGACGTCCAGCGGCACCTTGCCCGCGGCCTGGACGGCGTCCGTGTGGAAGGGGACCCCGCGCTCCGTGCAGATCGCGGCCAGCTCACGGACCGGCTGGACGACGCCCGTCACGTTGTTCGCCGCCATCACCGAGACGAGCCGCGTCTCGGGACGGAGGGCGGCCCGGAGGGCCTCGGGCGCGACGCGGCCGTCCGGGCCGCACGGCAGCCAGGTCACCGGGACGCCGCGTCGCTCGAGGAAGCGGCACGGCTCGAGGACCGCCGGGTGCTCGATCGCGCTCGTGACGAGGTGCCAGGGCGTCCCCTCGAGCGCCGCCGCCGTGCCGAGGATCGCGAGGTTGTCGGCCTCCGTCCCGCTGGCCGTGAAGACGACCTCCGAGGGCTCCGCGCCGACGAGCCGGGCCGTCCTCTCGCGCGCCCGCTCCACCGCCTCCCGCGCCGACCGGCCCCGCGTGTGGAGGCTCGAGGGGTTCCCCCACTCGGCCGAAAGGAGCGGGAGCATCTCGTCGAGGACGCGAGGGTCGAGGCGGGTCGAGGCCGCGTCGTCGAGGTACGCCTGCACTCACTCCCCCCGGTAGAACGTCGCGCTCTCGAGCGGGCGGACGACGCCGAAGTGGGACCTCCAGCCGACGTCGCGCTTGCCGACGCAGATCGTGCAGGTGCCGACGGGCGGCGCTCCGCGGAGCCGCAGGCCGCGGGGCTCGAGGTCCTCCCCGAGGACGAGCTGCGGCCCGCCGAGGAGCGTCCCGAGGAGCGGGTCGATGCCGATGCCGTGGAGGGCGTTCACCTCGCGGACGAGGACGGACGGCGCGGCGTCCTCGATGCGGGCGCGGAAGACCTCCCTCTCGGCCTGGGAGACGCGGTCGATCTTCGTCACGACGGCGACGTCGGCGAGGGAGAGCATCGGGCCGACCTTCCGCGGGAGGTTCATGCCGCTCGTCGCCTCGAGGACGACGATCCCGAGCGCTCCGTCGACGTACGGCGAGCAGCGCAGGCAGAGCCCGGCCGTCTCGACGAGGAGGACCTCCGCTCCCGCCCCTGCGGCCCAGCGGACGGCGTCGCCGAGGACCATGACCGAGCAGTGGTCCGGGCAAAGCTCCCCGGAGTAGACCTTCCGCGTCGGGATGCCGAACTCGGCCGCGAGCGCCTCGTCCTCGTCGGCGTACTGGACGTCGATCTTCAGGAACGCGGGTGCGACGCCGCGCGCGAGGAGGCGGCGGACGACCTGCCGAAGCACGGCCGTCTTTCCCGTCGTGGCGGGCCCCGCGACGACGGCGAGCCTCACGCGAACGCCTCCAGCTCGCTTCCGGCGAGCCGTTCGCCCGCGCGGATCGCCTCGCGGACCCGCGCGAGGGCGAAGTCCATCCGCCCCGCGACGGCGGCGAGCCGGCGATCGGCCTCGTCGGCCCGGAGAAGCGCGGTCATCGCGCCTCCCTTCATCACGAGGCGCGCGTCGGCGAGGAGGGCGACGTGCGGGTCGTGCGTGACGAACACGAAGGCCTTCCGGTGCCGGCGCAGGAGCGCGAGGGCGCGCGCGCGGTCGATGCCAGCGTTCTCGACCTCGTCGAGGAGGACGACCGGCGTGTCGCAGACGACGGTCGCGTCGGCGATGAGGAGGGCGCGGGCCTGTCCACCGGAGAGGTCCGTCATCCGGCTCCGCGCGTCGATCGGCTCTCCTGTCAGCTCGTTCGCGAAGGCGAGCGTCTCCTCGACGACCCGACCCGCCGCCGTCGGCGAGCGGCGGATGCGCGCGTGCGTCAGAAGGAACTCGCCGACGGGGAGGTCGGAGAGGAAAGAGGTGTGCTGGGTGATGAGGGCGATCGGGCTCGCCGAAGGCTCGTCGCGCATCCGCGACGGCGGAGGGACGCCGTCGACGAGGACCTTCCGCCCGGTGGACGTCGTCCCGTCGGCGAAGAGCTCGAGGTCGTTCACGAGGGTCGTCTTCCCCGAGCCCGTCGGCCCGACGACGGCGAGGACCTCCCCGACCCGGAGGTCGAGGCGCCCGACCGGCTCCGGCTCTCCCGTCCGGCTCCGCCCGCCGAGGATCGTCAAGCTGTCCAGCATCACAGACTCCTTACCCGATTGATTTAGTCGGAAAATAGCTGGCGAAAGCCACTTGTCCGGCGTGGAGGTCTCACCTCACGTCCGCCAGCGTGGTCTTCTCGAGCTTTGCCGCGACGAGGTCGCGGATCTCCTGGAAGACCCTGAGGAGCCTCCGTTCGCGCTCGACCGGCGTCGGCTCGTAGAAATAGGTGCTCACCGACTCGGTCGGCGCGAGCGCGCCGTCGAGGAGGCGGATCACTTCGGCAAGCGAGATCTTCGCGGGAGGCCGGGCCAGCCGATAGCCGCCCCTCTGCCCCTTCTGGCTCTTCACGAGCCGCGCCCGCTTCAGGACGAGGAGGAGCTGCTCGAGGAATCGGTGCGGGACCCCCTGCGCCTCGGCGATCGCCGCGACGGGAACGTACTCGTCGCCCTCGTGCCGCGCGAGGTGGATGAGGGCGAGCAGGGCGTACTCGCTTCGGGTCGTCAGCTTCAATCCGTCATCCTTACCCGACTAGTCCCGTCGGAATACTGCGACCATGCCCCGACCCGCGTCAAGGGGTCCGTGACCGGTGCTCCCGGTCCGGCCGCGTTTCGCCCTTCTCCGTGGTCGGGGATCGACCCGGGCTCCCGCCGCTCGCACTCGGCTACGATCCCGCCACCGGAAGGAGCCGAGATGAGGACGAAACCGGGAAGGTCGTCTCTGCGCGTCGCCGCGCTCGCGTGCATCCTCACGACCGCAGGCCCGGCCGCCGCGGATCTCGAGGACGACCTCGAGCGGGCCTGGGTCGGGGCGTGGGTCGTCGTGAAGACGGAATCGGCATCCGACTGCTCGGGCGTCTACACGAACGTCGAGGTACGAGGTCTCCGGAGCACGAGTCGCGGGAGCCGCCGTTTCGTCGAGGGCGAGCTCGCGCGGGTCGACAAGCTGAACCAGAAGTCCGACCGCGTCGACCTCTACCTCTCCGTGGCCGAGCCGGTCCTCGTACCGCGCACGGACGGGCCGTTCACGCTCTACGACGAGCGCTCGTGCCGCGTCCAGCTCATGGTCGACGTCCCGAAGGACGTCGTGAAGTCGGGCCGCCTCGCCGACGTCGAAGCGGCCCTCCTCGAGTCCGTCGAGCGCCACGAGAGCGAGTCGTCGGCTCGGCGCTCGCAGGCCTGGAACCGCCGAGAGCGCGACCCCTACCCGCGCGACTACGAGGAGACGCTCGCGCGGCACGCGGCCTGGAAGGCCGAGGAGGTGAACCGGGCCCTCGCCGCGACGCGCCTCGCCGCGCTCGACGAGGCCTCGCAGGCGCTCTCTCGCGTGACCGACGACCCCGACTACCTCGCCGGCTTCGCCGCCGGGGTCGAGGCGCAGCACCGTCGCTCCACGCCCGGCTGCTCCTCCCTCGACGGCTCCCGCTTCGACGGCGACGAGCAGCGCGCGCCGAGCGACCGGCGCGGCAGCTCCCCCGCCGAGCGCAGCTTCCAGCGCGGCTTCCGCGACGGCCAGGTCGTCGCCTGGGCGACGCGTGTCGCGCGGGCCGTGGAGGGGTGCTTCGTGCCGGTGCCGGATCCCGGCACCTGGAGGCGGCCGTGAAGCGACTCGCCCTCGCGGCGGCCCTCCCGCTTCTCGCCGCAGCCCGTCCGGCCTCCGGCGCGGAGGTCGAGGAGCAGGTCGCGCGGATCCGGGCGGAGGTCGAGGCGATCCACCGGGAGGCCGGCACCTTCGAGACCCGCACCGTGGAGGTGGAGGACGTCGCCCTCGAGGGGGCCGAGGCGACCTGCCACTCGTCCGGCGAACGGCTCCGGAAAGTGACGGCCCGGCTCTGGGGCGAGACCTGGAAGGCCTCCCTCGAGCTCTTCTACGTGGAAGGCGACCTCGTCTTCGCGTTCCGAAGGACGAGCCGGTACGACGGCCAGATCGGCCTCGAGACGCCGCCGACGGTGGCCGCGGTCGAGGAGCGGAGGTCCTACTTCTCGGGAGGGTCGTTGATCCGGCTTCTCGTGGGGCGCGAGGCGGTCGCGCCCGGCTCCGAGGCCTTCGTCGAGGACGAGCGGGAGACGAAGGCGCTGGGGGCGACGTTTCGGAAGGCCTGCGGGGAATAGGCGCTTCGTCGCCGCGGGCTGAAACACCCGCGCAGGCTCCCTCCCGCACGAAGGCCCCCGGTCGCCCGGGGGCCTTCGGCTCTCGACGGGCTCGCCGCGGTCGCGCTAAGCGATCGTGACGTCCTTGCAGAGGTAGACGTCCTGGATGGCGTTGAGGAGCTTGACCCCTTCGGCCATGGGGCGCTGGAAGGCCTTTCGGCCGGAGATGAGGCCCATGCCGCCGGCGCGCTTGTTGACGACGGCCGTCTTCACGGCCTCGGCGAAGTCGTTCTCGCCCGAGGCGCCGCCCGAGTTGATGAGGCCCGCGCGGCCCATGTATCCGTTCGCGACCTGGTAGCGCGTCAGGTCGATCGGGTGGTCCGTCGTCAGCTTCTCGTAGATCCGCTTGTCCGTCTTCCCGTAGGGGTTCTCCTTCGAGTTCAGCGCGAGGTATCCGCCGTTCGTCTCGGGGAGCTTCTGCTTGATGATGTCCGCCTCGATCGTCACGCCGAGGTGGTTCGCCTGGCCCGTCAGGTCGGCCGAGACGTGGTAGTCCTTGTCCATCTTGAAGGCGGGGTTCCGGAGGTAGCACCAGAGGACCGTCGCCATCCCCATCTCGTGCGCGGCGTGGAAGGCCTGCGCCACCTCGACGATCTGCCGCCCCGACTGGTCCGATCCGAAGTAGATCGTCGCCCCGACGGCCACGGCGCCCATGTCGCGGGCCTGCTTCACCTGCGCGAACATGATCTGGTCGAACTTGTTCGGGTACGTCAGGAACTCGTTGTGGTTGAGCTTCAGGAGGAACGGGATCTTGTGGGCGTACTTCCGCGCGACGGCGCCGAGGACGCCGAGCGTCGACGCGACGGCGTTGCAGCCCCCCTCGACGGCGAGCTTCACGATCCCTTCCGGGTCGAAGCAGGACGGGTTCTTCGCGAAGCTGGCGCCGCCGGAGTGCTCGATCCCCTGGTCGACGGGAAGGATCGAGAGGTAGCCGGTGCCGGCCAGGCGGCCATGGTCGACGAGCTGCTGGAGGCTCCGGAGGACGGGGATCGGACGATCGGACATCGACCAGATCCTGTCGACGACGTCGGGTCCCGGGAGATGCAGCGTCTCCTTCGGGATTCCGGTGCAGGTGTGCTCGAGAAGCGACTTCGCCTCGGCGCCGAGGGCTGTGTTGATGGAGTCGATGCTGGTCATTGGCAGGTCTCCTCGCGTGTCGTTGCGGGACTCAGGCATCCTATCGCCCCGGACGCCGGCGCGACAGGGCGGCGGGCCACCTGCGGGAATCGCGTCGCCGGGCGATAATAGAGGTTCGGCGCGCGACGACCCGCTCGCCCGCGGGCCGCGACGCGACATGAACCTCGACACCTTTCGCTCCCAGTTCTTCGCCGGAGCGCCGCGCTACGAGTGGCTCGAGGACCTCGGCCGCGGCGGGATGGGGGTCGTCTTCAAGGCGAAGGACCGAGACCTCGACGAGGTCGTCGCCATCAAGGTCCTCTACGGGCACATCGGGGACGGGGACGACGACGGAGCGATCCTCGCCCGCTTCAAGCGCGAGATCAGCCTGAACCGCAAGGTCAAGCATCCGAACGTCGCCCGCATGTACGACTTCGGGAGCGGAGGCGGCCACCCCTACATCACGATGGAGTTCGTCCCCGGCCAGGACCTCCAGTCCCTCATCCTGCGGGAGGGACGGATTCCGCCGGAAAGGGCGATCCGGATCCTCCGCCAGATCTGCCAGGGGACGCAGGCCGCTCACGAGCAGGGGATCGTCCACCGCGACCTGAAGAGCCAGAACATCATCGTCGGGTCCGGGGACGTCGTCTCGATCCTCGACTTCGGCCTCGCACGGGGCGCGGTCGACGAGAAGCTGACCCAGGAGGCGGTCGTCCTGGGGACGCCGCACTACATCTCGCCCGAGCAGGCGATGGGACAGTCCGCCGACGTGAGGAGCGACCTCTACTCGATCGGCATCATCGCCTTCGAGATGCTCTCCGGCGTCCTCCCCTTCACCGCGGATTCCGCGCTCGGGATCGCGATGAAGCAGATCTCCGAGCCGGTGCCGGGAAACCTCTCGCTCTACCCCGAGATCCCGCCGCGTCTCCGCGAGGCCGTCCACCGGGCCCTCGCGAAGAGACGCGAGGACCGCCCGCAGACGGCGGCCGCGCTCGACGCGGCGTTCGCCCGGGCGGCAGGCCTGCCCGACGCCCCCGGCGCCGACGACGAGGAGATCGCGCTCGCGCGGGCGATCGACGCGGCCCTGGGCGATCCGGCCGGCGGCGCGTGGCCGCAGCGGCCCGTCGACTCCCTCCGGGACGGGGATCCCACGCCCGTCGTGCCCCACCGTCCGCGGCCGCGTCCGGCGCCTGGCGCCGAGCCCGCCCCGTCCCCCATCCGTCCTTCCTCGGGCGCCACGACGCCACCCGTGACTCCGACGATGAGGCGCGCCGCCGGACGACCCACGGTCTTCGTCGTGATGGGAGACGGGGCCGACCGGATCTCGGCCGGAAAGGCCTTCGTCGAGTCGGGCTGCGACGCCGTGGAGGCGCGGAGCGGAGAGGAGATCCTCGAGCTCCTGATGTCGCGGGTGCCGGACGCGGTCGTGATGGACATCGCCCTCCCGAAGGCCGACGGATTCGAGGTGGCGCGGATCCTCAAGGCGACGCCGACGTTCACCCAGGTCCCCGTGCTCCTCCTCGGGACACGGGTGGACCGGGCGCAGGAGCACTTCGCTCGCCAGGTCGGCGCGAGCGAGGTCCTTTCTCGTCCCGTTTCCGAGAGGGAGCTGGTCGAGCGGACGTGGCGCCTCCTGGCGACGCGCGGCTTCTACCGGGACGAGGCGCCCTCCTCACGGATCTCGCGGTCGACGGCGCCGGTCCCGCCCGGGAGCGACTCCACGCCGTCTTAACGCGCGGGCGCTACGATCCCCCGTCTCGCATGACGACGCCCGAGCCGCCCCGCCCCTCTTCCCGCGCCCCGGCCATGGCTCGGAGGGCCGTGCTTCCCCTGCTCCTCGGGCTCGCCGGCGGCCTGCTGGCGAGCGCCGTCCTCGGACGGATCCTCGAAGGGGCGATCGCGGGACGGACGGAGGAATCCGCCTTCTCGCTGCTCGAGCGGGTCGGTCCGGACGTCGAGGCGGTCCTCGCCGCGGGAGGAGACCCGAAGGACGCCGTCGACCGGGTCGGCAGGCAGCTGGCCCTCCGGGCCACGCTCGTCGCGACCGACGGCCGGGTCCTCGGGGACAGCGGCGTCGACCGGAGCCGCCTCGACGCCCTCGAGAGCCACGCGGGCCGCCCCGAGGTGCGCGACGCTCTCCGCACGGGACGCGGGGTCGAAGCCCGCTTCTCCTCGACGCTCGGGCATCGGCTCGTCTACGCGGCGACCCGGCTCCGGAGCGGCGAGGTCCTCCGCCTGGCCTTCCCCGAGAAGGACCTCGCGGCCTGGGAGGCCCCCTACCGCCGGCGGGTCCTCCTGGTCTCTGCCGCGGCCGGGCTGCTCGCCGGCGCGATCGTCGTCCGGCTCCGTTTCCGGCACGCGGCCGAGCTCGACCTCGTGCTCCGCGCCGTGGAGAGCGTCAGCCAGGGGCGTCGGCCAGCGAACCCCGGCGCCGTCTCCGAGGAGACGGCCGCGGTCCACTCGGCGCTCGGCGACCTCCTGGATCGGGAGAGCGAGCGGAACGAGGCGGTCCTCCGGCAGGAGACGGTCTCCCGCGCGATCTTCGAGGGGATCCCGACCGGACTTCTCGTCGTCGATCGCGAGCTCTCCCTCCTCGACGCGAACGCCGCGGCCCTCGGCCTCCTGCGCCTCCCGCCCGGCGCCCTGCGGAGAGGCGAGCACGTGCTGGAGCTGGTCCGCGAGAAGGCCGTGACCGACCTCCTCCGCGAAGCCCTCGAGACCGGCCGGGCGGCCGGACCCCTTCGGCTCGCGACCGGATCCGGGGACCTCGAGCTCCGCGCGGAGGCGATCCGGGTCTCTGGAGAGGCGATCTCCGGCCGCCCCGCGGCCGTGGCGATCCTCCGCGAAGCGGCCTCGCCCCGGCCGAGCTGAGCCGCCGGGAGTCGGGGCCTCGCCGCGACGCGGCCCCTGATAACCTCCTTCGCCCGGAGGAGAGCCCCCGATGCGACTGTTTCCCCGAGAAGAGACCTTCCTTCCGCAGTTCGCCCGCGGCGCCGCGGTGATCCTCGAGGCGGCGCGGGTCCTCGACGCCCTCGCCGCCGCCCCGGTCCTCGACGACGAGCGCGCCGTGCGGATCAAGCAGCTCGAGCACCAGGGGGACCAGATCGCCCACGAGACGTTCGACCTCCTGAACCGGACCTGGATCACGCCGATCGACCGGGAGGACATCCACGTCCTCGTCCGGAACCTCGACGACGTCCTCGACTTCATCGACGCGGCCGCCGCCCGGATCGTCCTCTACCGGATCGCCTCGACGACCCCGGAGCTGAAGAAGATCACCTCGATCATCGTCCAGTCGGCGGAGGCCATACAGAAGGCGCTGAGCCTCCTCTCCGACCTCAAGCACTCCCGGCAGATCCTCGACGCCTGCGTCGAGATCAACCGCCTCGAGAACGAGGCCGACACCGTCTCCCAGCTCGCCATCGGCCGGCTCTTCAACGACTCGAAGGACCCGATCGAGGTCATGAAATGGAAAGAGATCTACGATTTCGTGGAGGGGGCGACCGACCGCTGTGAGGACGTCGCGAACACCCTCGAGGCGATCGTGATCAAGTCGACCTGAGACGCCGTGACGTACATCGTCTTCATCATCGTCGTCGCCCTCCTCTTCGACTACATCAACGGCTTCCACGACGCGGCGAACTCCATCGCCACGGTCGTCGGGACGCGCGTCCTCTCGCCGAGGGTCGCGGTCGTCTGGGCGGCCTTCTTCAACTTCGCCGCGGCGTTCGCGCTCGAGACGCGCGTGGCTCAGACGATCGGCAAGGGGATCGTCCGCTCCGACGTCGTCGACCCCGACCTCGTCCTCGCGAGCCTCGCGGGCGCGATCGTCTGGAACCTCCTGACCTGGTGGTGGGGGCTCCCCTCCTCCTCGTCCCACGCGCTCATCGGCGGCTTCGCGGGGGCGGCCTTCGTCAAGGCGGGTGCCGGGAGCCTCGTCATGAAGGGGCTCCTCGTCACGAGCGCGTTCATCGTCCTCTCGCCCCTCCTCGGCCTCGCCCTCGGCTTCCTGAACTTCCTCGGCGCCCAGTGGGCCTTCCGGCGCTGGCGCCCCGACCGGGTCGACCGGGTCTTCCGGAAGGTCCAGCTCGCCTCCGCGGCCGCGTTCTCGTTCGGGCATGGGATGAACGACGCGCAGAAGACGATGGGGATCATCTTCGCCCTCCTCGTCTCGACGGGACACCTCTCCGGGAGCCATATCCCGTTCTGGATCGTCCTCCTCTGCTTCGCCGCCATCAGCCTCGGCACGCTCTCCGGCGGCTGGCGAATCGTGCGGACGATGTCGATGCGGATCACCCCGCTGAAGCCGATCGGGGGCTCCTGCGCCGAGCTCGCCGGCGCCGCGACGCTGGTCGGCGCCTCCCTCGGGGGAATACCCGTCTCGACGACCCACACGATCACCGGGGCGATAATGGGCGTCGGCGCGAGCCGCAGCCTCTCCTCGGTCCGGTGGGGCGTCGCGAGGAGCATCGTCGTCGCCTGGGTCCTGACGATCCCCGCTTCGGCGCTCGTCGCCGGCCTCACCTGGAAGCTCTTCGACTTCCTCCGGGGGTGACCCCGACCGAAAAGTGCGACGCGAAGCGGCGGGGTCCGGTGCAGAATCCCCAGCAATGGGTAGCGGAACGGTGCTCGGGGGACGACACTCCTCCTCGGGATGGCGCATTCCGCGCCCGCCACGCCGGGAGGGGCCCGTCGTCCCGGTGAGTGAGCGCGACCTCGACGACGCCTGGAAGCTCCGGTTCCGCGACCCCCTCGTCGAGGCGGCCTTCCGCGAGGAGCAGCGGACGTCGAGCGCCCGCATCCTCCGCCCGTCCGTCTTCGTCGCCCTCGCGACGATCCTCGCGTTCGGGGTCCTCGACCCGATCGCGTTCCCCGAGACCTGGCGGAGCATCCTCGTTATCCGCCTCCTCGCGCTGGCCCTCCCGGTCGCGCTCCTCGCCTTCCTGGCGACGCTCCCGCGCTTCGCCCGCTGGACGCGGCCGCTCCTGGAGGTGGGGAGCGTCGGCGCCGGGTGGGCCGTCGCGGCGATGATCGCCGTCGGGCAGCCGCAGGAGCCCGGGACGACCGTCTACTTCGCCGCCCTCAGCTTCCCCCTCGCCTCCGCGGCGATCGGCCTCCTCCCCTCGGGCTTCGCGGCGAGCGTCGTGAGGGCCGGCCTCATCGTCCTCGCCTTCCCCGCCGTGGCCCTCGTCCGCAAGCTCCCCGGCTGGGGGCCGCCCCTCCCGGCCGACGTGGTGGTCGTCTCGCTCGGGACGCTGCTCCTCCTCTGGTTCTTCTTCTCGATCGCCGGCTACTTCCGGGAGGCGTGGCAGCGCCGGACCTTCGTCACGATGAGGCTGCTGGAGACCGCGAGCGAGAAGGTGCGCAGCGTGGCCGCCGACCTGAAGCGCCTGAACGAGGAGAAGAGCACGTTCCTCGGAATCGCCGCGCACGACCTGCGAAACCCTCTCGGCGTCATCCTCGGCTACGCCGAGATGCTGCGGGACGAGGAGTTCCCGAGGAAGGAGGCCGCCGACATGGCGGCCAAGATCGTCGTCTCCGCGGAGCGGGTCCGCGACCTCGTCGCCGGGCTCCTCGAGGTGAGCGCCGCCGAGGCGGGGCGGGTCGCGCTCGAGAGGCGGCCGTGCGACCTCTTCGGGATCGCGCGGCGGGTCGTCGAGTCGCAGCTCGAGCCGGCGGCGCGGAAGGAGATCGGGATCCGCCTCGACGGGTCGCCGGTCGTCGTGACGGGCGACCCGGGGGCGATCCAGCAGGTGGTCGAGAACGTCGTGTCGAACGCCGTCAAGTTCTCCCCCTGGCGCTCCACCGTCGTCGTCTCGGTCCACGCCGACGGCGGGGCCGGCCTCGTCGACGTCGAGGACGAGGGGCCCGGGGTCAGCGAGGCCGATCGGGCCCGTCTCTTCGCGAAGTTCGCGCGCCTCTCGGCGCGCCCGACGGGCGGCGAGTCGTCGACCGGCCTCGGCCTCTCGATCGTCAAGACGCTCACGGAGGCGATGGGCGGCGAGGTCTCCCTCGAGAGCCCGCCGGGTCGGGGCGCGCGCTTCCGCGTGAGGATCCCCGTCTAGGAGCGTTCTCCAGGCGACGAGGCGACGAATCGACGGCGTCGGGTCGCCCCGTCGCGCCCGGCCTGTTCTATCCTTCCGGCACGTGAGCTCCCGCGCCGCCAGCTGTCCGTCCTGCGGAGGAGAGGTCCTGTTCCGCGCCGGGTCGTCGGTCGTCACCGTCTGCCCGCAGTGCCGTTCCGCGGTGTCCCGGAAGGGGGCGAACCTCGAGGCCCTGGGCGTCGTCGCCGAGCTCGTCCCGACCTCGTCGCCGTTCCGCCTCGGGATGACGGCGAAGCCGAAGGCCGCGGGGCTGAAGCCGTTCCGGATCGTCGGCCGGCTCCAGCTCTCGACGGGCGAGGGGACGTGGGACGAGTGGCACGTCTCGTTCGAGGACGGCCGGTACGGCTGGCTCGCGGAGGCGCAGGGGACGTTCTGGGTCACCCGGCCGCTCCCCGCGCCGACGAACCCGCCCCCGCCCGACTTTCCCCAGATCGCTCCCGGCCAGCGCCTCTCGTTCGGCGGCTACGGCGAGTTCACGGTGACCGACCGCCGCCAGGCGCTCTACACCTCGGCGGAGGGCGACCTGCCGTTCGCGGCGACCCCGGGAGCCGTCTTCATGTACGCCGACCTCTCGGGCGCCGACGGGAGCGTCGGGACGCTCGACTACGGCGACGACCCCGGCGTCGACGCCTTCTTCGTCGGCCGGCCGGTCGCGCTCGCGGAGCTCGGCGTCGAGGGGCTCGAGGGATGGAGCGAACGGAAGGTCGCCGCGCGGGCCTCCTCGCTGAACTGCCCCGCCTGCGGCGCGGGCCTGCAGCTGAAGGACCCGGCGAACACCGTCCGCGTCGCCTGCACCTACTGCGGCTCCGTCCTCGCGACGCCGCAGGACGGGGCGACGGCGGCGAAGTTCGAAGTCCTCGCCAGGCTCCAGAAGCTGCCGTTCAAGCCGCTCCTCCCGCTCGGCGGGGAAGGAACGCTCCGCGGAAGACCCTACGCGATCCTCGGCGCGGTCCTGAAGGCCTGCACCGTCGACGGCGTCCACTACTACTGGCGCGAGTACCTCCTGAAGGAGACGAAGTCCGAGGCCTACCACTGGCTCGTCGAGTCGAACGGGCACTGGACGCTCGTCGAGCCGGCCGCGGCCGGAGAGGTCTCGACCGCGCCGCGCCTCGCGGTCTACCGAGGGACGCGCTACAAGCACTTCCAGTCGACGACCGCACGCGTCGAGGCCGTCCTCGGCGAGTTCTACTGGGAGGTGAAGAAGGGCGAGTCGACCGACGTCTCCGACTACGTCGCGCCGCCCCGAATCCTCTCGGAGGAGCGGTACGCGAACGAGGTGACCTGGTCGGAAGGGTCGTATGTCCCGAAGGAGGAGCTCGAGTCGGGCTTCGGCCTCGGAGCGCCCCTGCCGACGCCCGAGGGGGTCGGCTCGAACCAGCCGTGGCCGCACGCCGAGACGGCCCGGGGGTTCCTGCGCACCGTCGCCCTCTTCGCCGGGATCGCCGTCTTCCTGTTCGTCTTCTTCAACATCAAGGCCGACCGGAAGGTCGTCTACCAGAAGCGGCACGACCTCTCCGTCTCCACCACCGACCCGACGATCGCCCCCGACGCGATCGCCGAGGCGCTCACCGTCGTCACGGAGCCGTTCGAGGTGCCCCGCTCCGGGAACGTCGAGGCGCGGATCGACGCGCCGACGGACAACTCCTGGGTCTACGTCGGGGCGGTCCTCCTCGAGGAGGCGACCGGCCAGGCGTACGGGTTCGGCCTGCAGTCCGACTACTACCACGGCGTCGACGGCGGCGAGAGGTGGAGCGAGGGCTCCCGCTCGCGGACCGTCTACGTCGGGCGCGTCCCCGCCGGGCGCTACGTCCTCCGCCTCGAGCCGGAGCTCGAGCGCGGGAAGGCGCCCCCCTACTACGACATCCGGCTCCGGAGCGGCGTCCCCCGGTTCGCTCACCTGATGGCCGTCCTCGTCCTCCTCCTGCTCGGCCCGATCGCGCTCGCGATCTCGAAGGCCCGGTTCGAGGGACGTCGGTGGGCCGAGAGCGACTACGGCGGGGGGAGCGGCTCGGACGACGACGAGTGAGGCCGACATGCTGAGACGAGGGTTCCAGGTCTTCGGTGCGCTCCTCCTGACGGCCTACGCCTGGGCGGGCCTCGCCGGGTGGGAGCTTCCGACGAACGCGAAGAAGGGTGTCGTCGCCGCCGGGGCGCGGAGCGCGACCGGATTCCGGGCCTACAGCTTCTGGACGGGAGGGAAGTGATGAACTGGTGGCAGCTCCACGCGGGACAGGTCTGGTCGGCGCTCGTCTTCTCGGCGATCGGGATCGGGGTCTTCGGGATCTTCTTCCTCGTCCTGCCGCGCATCCTCCCGTTCTCCCTGAAGAAGGAGATCGAGGAGGACCAGAACGTCGCGCTCGGGATCGTGATCGCGGCGGTCGTCCTCGGGATGGCGTTCATCATCGGGTCCGCCATCGGCTCGTGACCCGGTGACGCCGAGCCCGGTCCGGCCGGGGCCGGTCTACCTGACCGTCCTCGTCATCGCCACGTGCGGGCTCGTCTACGAGCTCGTCGCCGGCGCGCTCGCGAGCTACCTCCTCGGCGACACCGTCACCCAGTTCTCGCTCGTCATCGGCATCTACCTGACGGCGATGGGGGCGGGCGCCTGGCTCTCGAAGTTCATCGAGAAGGGCGTCGCCCGCCGGTTCGTGGAGATCGAGATCGCCGTCGCGTTCCTCGGCGGCTTCTCGGCGCTCATCCTCTCGTTCGCCTTCCTCTCTCCCCGCTGGTTCCACCCGGTCTTCTACGGCCTCGTCTTCGCCGTCGGCACGCTCGTCGGCGTCGAGATCCCGCTGATGCTCCGGCTGCTGCGGCGATCCGTGGCGTTCAAGGACCTCGTCGCCCAGGTCCTGACGTTCGACTACCTCGGCGCCCTCGCCGCCTCGCTCCTCTTCCCGCTCGTCTTCGTCCCGACGCTCGGCCTCTTCCGGACGTCTCTCCTCTTCGGCCTCCTGAACGTCGCCGTCGCCTTCACGTCGATCCGGCTCTTCCGCGACGAGATCGGTCCCGCCGGCGGCCTCCTCGCGAAGGCGGGCCTCGTGACCGTGCTCCTCCTCGGCGGCTTCGTGGCCGCCGACCGGCTGTCCGGCCTGGCCGAGGAGCAGCAGTACGCCGACGAGGTGCTCCTCGCGAAGAGCTCCCCCTACCAGCGCGTCGTCCTGACCCGCAATCGGGCCGGGTTCCAGCTCTTCCTGAACGGCCACCTCCAGTTCTCGTCCGTCGACGAGTACCGCTACCACGAGGCGCTCGTCCACCCGGCCTTCGCCGTCGTTCCCGGCGCCCGCCGCGTCGCGGTCCTGGGCGGCGGCGACGGCCTCGCCGTCCGCGAGGTGCTCCGGCACCCGTCCGTCGAGGAGGTCGTCCTCGTCGACCTCGACCCGCTCGTGACCCGCCTCGCCCGCGAGAACCCGCTCTTCCTCGACCTGAACGGCGGCTCGCTCCTCTCGCCGAAGGTCTCGGTCGTCAACGACGACGCGATGAAATGGCTCGAGACCCAGACCGGCCTCTTCGACCTCGTCTTCGTCGACTTCCCCGACCCGAACAGCTTCGCGGTCGGCAAGCTCTACACGAAGCGCTTCTACTCTCTCCTGAGGCGTCGCCTCGCGCCGGACGGCGCGTTCGCCGTCCAGTCGACCTCCCCGCTCTTCGCCCGGCGCTCGTTCTGGATCATCGACCGGACGATCGCCGCCACCGGCTTCGAGACGCGGCCGTACCACGCCGCCGTCCCGTCTTTCGGCGAGTGGGGCTTCGTCCTCGCGTCGCCGCGCCCCTTCGACGTCCCGTCCGACCTCCTCCCCGGCCTCCGATTCCTCTCGCGTGAGACGCTGCCCGCCCTCTTCTCGTTCGGGCCCGACATGGCGCCGTGGGCCGAGGCGCCCGTCAACCGCCTCCACGACCAGGTCCTCGTCCGGACCTACGAGAGCGAGTGGCGAAAGTTCGAGTGACGTGAGACCTTCCCGCCGCGAGGCGATCGCCGCGCTCGCCGGCCTGCCGGCCCTCTCGTCCCTCCTCGCGGCCTGCCGGCGGGGCCCGGACGAACCTGCCTTCTCCGGCGCGATCGTCGGGGCCGACGTCCTGCGCGGTCACCGGATCCGGACCGGCGAGCTCCTTTCGCGCCCCGTCGCCCGGAAGGAGAGCGTCGGGGTCGCGATCCTGGGCGCGGGGATCTCCGGCCTCTCCGCCGCCTGGACGTTCCGCCGCGCCGGCTTCACGGACTTCCGGATCTACGAGCTCGAGGACGAGCCGGGCGGGAACGCCCGCTCGGGCGCGAACGCCGTCTCCGCGTACCCGTGGGGCGCGCACTACGTCCCGGTGCCGATGTACGGCAACGCGGCGCTCGAGACGCTCCTCGAGGAGGTCGGCGCCGTCGCCGGCCGTAGCGCGGACGGCGCCCCGGAGTGGGCCGAGGAGATGCTCTGCGCGGAGCCGGAGGAGCGCCTCTATTTCCGCGGCCTCTGGTACGAGGGGCTCTACCCGCGCGCCGGCGCTTCCCGGGAGGACCGCGAGGAGCTCGCCCGCTTCGAGCGGGAGATGCACCGCTTCGCGGGACTCCGCGACGCGAAGGGGCGCCGCGCGTTCGCCCTCCCCCGCCGCCGCTCCTCCGACGACGCGGAGTGGACGCCGCTCGACCGGATCTCGATGAGGGAGTGGCTGACGCGGGGCGGCTACCGCGGCGCCCGGCTCTTCTGGTTCGCCGAGTACGCGACGCGCGACGATTTCGGCTCCTCGCTCGACGACACGTCCGCCTGGGCCGGCATCCACTACTTCGCCTCGCGCCTCCGCGGGACCGCCCCGAACGAGCCGTTCGAGGAGCCCGCCTCGTTCCTGACCTGGCCCGAGGGGAACGGCCGCCTCGTGAAGCACCTCTTGAAGGCGGCCGGGGGACGGATCGTCACGGCGGCCGTCGTCTTCGACGTCGTCCCGCGGCCCGGCGGGGCCACGCTCCGCTGGCTCGACGTGCCCCGCAACGAGGTCGTCGAGGTCGCGGCCCGGCACGTCGTCTACGCGCTCCCCCGCTACACCGCCGCGAAGGTCCTCGCCCCGTGGCGCGAGAGCCCTCCCCCGTTCCTCCGGGCGTTCGAGTACGCGCCGTGGCTCGTCGCGAACCTCACCCTCTCGGGACGCCCGGCCGACCGCGGCTTTCCCCTCTGCTGGGACAACGTCCTCTACGACTCCCGGGGTCTCGGCTACGTCGTCGCGACGCACCAGGGGGGACGCAGCCACGGTCCGACCGTCCTCACCTACTACCTCGTCTTCGCGGGCGAGGAGCCGCGCAGGGCGCGCGAGAAGCTCCTCGCCGCCACCTGGAAGGAGCTCGCGGAGGCGGTCCTCGCCGACCTCTCCCGCGCGCACCCCGACCTCCCTGCCCTCGTCACGAACGTCGACGTCTACCTCTGGGGGCACGCGATGGCGCGCCCGCACCCCGGCTTCGTCTGGCATCCCGAGCGGGAAGCCCTGGAGCGGCCCGTCGGCCGCGTCCGCTTCGCCCACGCCGACGCCTCCGGGCTCCCGCTCTTCGAGGAGGCTCAGGACGCGGGGGTGCGGTCCGCCGAAGCGATCCTCCGCGAAGACGGAGAGCGCTTCCGGACGCTCCTCGGCTGACGGGCGGCTCGCGGCACGCCAGCTCGCCGTCAGTCGTCCAGGAGAGGCCCGGGTGCCGTCGCCGGGCGCGCGACCGCCTCCTCGCCAACGGCCTTCCTTCCGAACGCGAGGTTGAAGACCGGGAGCGCCGTGAGCGTCGTCGCGATCGCCATCAGGACCATGATCGAGAAGAGCGTCGGCGTGATGACGCCGCGCTCCAGGCCGATGTTCAGGATGATCAGCTCCATCAGGCCGCGGGCGTTCATGAGGGCCCCGATCCCGACCGCCTCGCGATGCGGCTCGCCGCCGAGGCGCGCGGCCGCGTAGCAGGCGCCCCCCTTTCCGAGCGTCGCCGCGAGGAGGACGAGGAGGGCGAGGCCCCAGAGCGCCCAGGAGTTCACGAGGCCGATCCGCGTGTTGAGCCCCGAGTAGACGAAGAAGAGCGGCAGGAGGAGGTTCACGGTGAGGGGCTGGACCTGCGCCTCGATCCGCTTCGCGATCTCGCCGCGCGGCATCGCGGCCCCGAGGACGAAGGCGCCGAAGACCGCGTAGATCCCGACCATGTCGGTGTACCAGGCCGCCGCCGCGAGGAGCATGAGCGCGCCGGGGAGCGCGAAGCTGTCGTACGCCTGCTTCCTCTCGACCCACGCTCCCGCGCGGGCCAGGAGCGGCCTGAGGACGAAGAACGCGAAGAGGCCGAATGCGAGGCCGCCGCCGATCGCCCAGACGGCGACCGCGGCGTGGCCTGAGAAGCTCGCGAGGACGACGGCGAGGATGCACCAGGCGGCCGCGTCGTCGGCCGAGCCGGCCGCGAGCGCGAGCGTCCCCATCGAGGTCCCCGAGAGGCCGCGCTCGTAGATGATCCGCGCGAGCATCGGGAAGGCGGTGATCGACATCGCCGCGCCCATGAAGAGCGCGGCTTCGCCGACGGAGACCTTCTCGGCGAAGAGCGCCGTGTCGCCGTGGATCGCCCACGCAATGAGAGTCCCGAGCGCGAACGGCGTCAGGATGCCGGCCCACGAGACGGTCACGGCGCTCCGTGCCCTCTTCCGAAGGAGCTCCACGTCGAAGTCGAGCCCGACGAGGAACATGTAGAGGACGAGGCCGATCTGCGCGACGACGTAGAGGACCGGCATCGCGGCCTTCGGGAAGAGCGCGGCCTGGGCCTGCGGGGCGATCCAGCCGAGGAGAGACGGGCCGAGGAGGACCCCGGCGATCATCTCGCCGACGACCTGCGGCTGGCCCACGTAGCGGGCGAGGTATCCGACGAGGCGGCAGGCGAGGAGGATCGCCGCGAGGGCGAGGAAGAAGACGATCGACAGCTCGTGGTTGGACACGCGGCGCGCACTCTAACCGGAATCCCGGTGATGATCGACACCACATCGTCGGCCGGCGCCCCGGGAGGGAGTCCCGTGGCTCCGCGTGCCGCTAGACTCCGCCGGCGATTCCGGGATGAGGCGGGCGTGGCAAAGGCACCGAAACCGTCCGAGAATGTCCCGTTGCGGAGGCTGTCGACGTCATGGATTCCGTGCTGGCTGTCCGGTCCCCCCAGGTCATCTCCGAGATCCTGGACGGTGAGGCCGTCATCATCGACCTCGAGACGGGCACCTACTACAGCCTCGACCCGATCGCCTCGAGCATCTGGGACGCCATCGCGGCGGGCGGCTCGACGGCGACGGGCATCGTCGAGGGAATCGCGGCCGCCTACGGGAAGGGCGTTCCCGAGGTGGAAGCGGCCCTGACGCCGTTCTTCTCCCGCCTCGCCGCCGAGCGGCTCGTCGTGACCGTCTCCGGATCCCGGGCCGCGCCCGGGCCCTTCCCGAAGGCCTCGGCGAACCTCACCGAGCCGACGCTGTCGCGCTTCGACGACATCCAGGACCTCCTCCTTCTCGACCCGATCCACGAGGTCGAGGAGGCCGGCTGGCCGGCGCGGAAGCCCGACCCGGGGGACGAGCCTGCATGACGGATGGCGGGGCGACGCCGCCCGCTTCCCTTCCGGAAACGACGTTCGACCGGATGACGGACGCCTTCCGCCGCGCGGCGCGCGCCGCGGGAGGCGAGGAGGAGCGCGCGTTCGTCATCGGCGGCCAGCAGCTCGTCCTTCGGACCGCCGGCCCCGCGATGCTCCCCGTCCTCGCGCCCGCGCTCGCGCACCTCGTCGCGGCGCCGGGGGAACCGGCCGGCCTCGAGGTCTTCGCCTGGGATTCCGCCTCGACCGGCGTCGAGCTGCCCGCGCCGGCGTCGACCGAAGACGGAGACCGGCACGTCTGGCAGCCCGGCGTGGGGATCCTGACGGTCCTCGACGACTCCCGCCGGCGCGCCGTCGTCTGGGTCGCGTCGGCCGCGGACGTCCCGTCCAACGAGGTCGCCGCTCCGCTCCGCTCCTTCCTGCACCTCGCGTTCTACGAGCTCGGGGCACAGTTCGTCCACGCGGCGGCGGTCGGACGGGCCGACGGCGGTCTTCTCGTGGTCGGTCGGAGCGGCGCCGGGAAATCGACGACCGCGCTCGCGTGCCTCGGCTCCCCTCTCGGCGTCGCGGGGGACGACTACGTGCTCGCCACCGACGGGCCGGAGCCTCGGGTCCACTCGCTCTACAGCTCCGCCAAGCTCGAGCCCCACCAGCTTCGGCGCTTCCCCCACCTCTCCGGGGCCGTCGTGAACCCCGACGCCGCGGGGGAGAAGCCGATGATCCTTCTCTGTCCCCGCTGGGCCGGGTCCGTCTCGGCCGGCTTTCCCCTCCGGGGAGCCGTGACGCCGCGAGTCGTCGGTCGCGGGCCGACACGGGCGCGCCGGGTGGGCGGCGCCGCGCTCCTCGCCGCGCTCGCGCCGAGCACGATCTTCCAGCTGCCCGGCACCGGCCGGCACACGCTCGCGAGGATCGGGAGCCTCCTCCGGCACCTCCCCTGCTGGGAGCTCGAGCTCGGCGAGAATGTCTCCGACATTCCGCTCGCGCTCGAGCGAGTCCTCGAAGAGGCCCGACCCTGAACAGCCTCACCGTGACCGTCGTCCTCCCCGTGTGGAACGGCGAGCGCTTCCTCGGCGAGGCGCTCGAGAGCATCGGCCGTCAGAGCTGGCGCGCCTTCGAGATCGTCGTCGTGGACGACGGCTCGACGGACGCGAGCGCGGAGATCGCCGGTGCGTACCCGGGCGTGCACCTCGTCAGACAGGCCCGCGCGGGCGTCGCGGCCGCCCGAAACCGTGGGGTCGCCGCCGCCCAGGGCGAGCTGATCGCGTTTCTCGACCAGGACGATCGGTACACGCCCGACAAGCTCGAGAGGCAGGTCGGAGCGTTCCAGGCCGATCCCGCGCTCGAGCTCTGCTTCGCCCATCAGCGGCTGTTCCTCGACGGGCTCTCGACGCCGCCCTCGTGGGTACGGCCCGGCTGGCTCGACGGGCCCCTGCCGGGTCTGCTGCCGGGGACGCTCGTCGTCCGGAGGCGGGCCTTCGACGCGGTCGGTCCCTTCGCGGAGGGAGAGCCGATCGCGAGCGACTCCGACTGGCTGATGCGCGCGAGGAGCCGCGGTCTGCGGGAGCTCCTCCTCCCGGACGTCCTCCTCGAGCGCCGCATCCACGCGGCGAACCAGTCCGCGAACGTCGCCGCGGGCCACCTCGAGCTGCTCCGCGCGGTGCGGCGGGCCGCGAAGAGAGGCGCGCCGCCGGCCGGGGGAGCGTCCGCGTGAGCGGCGGGGCCCGGCGGATCTCGGTCCTCGTCCCCGTCTTCGACGCCGAGAAGTACCTCGGCGAGGCGCTCGATTCGGCCCTGTCGCAGTCCTTTTCGCCCGCGGAGGTCGTCGTCGTCGACGACGGCTCCCAAGACGGAAGCCTGCGCGTCGCCTCTTCTTTCGGCGAGAGGGTCCGCGTCATCCGCCAGGCCCACGCGGGCATCGGCGCGGCGCGGAACCGCCTCGTCGCGGAGGCAACGGAAGAGTGGCTGGCCTTCCTCGACGCCGACGACCGCTGGACGCCGACGGCCCTCGCCACGCACCTCAAAGCACTCGAGGCCCGGCCGCACGCCGACGCCGCGCTCGGCCGCGTCGTTCAGTTCGTCTCTCCGGAGCTGCCCGAAGCGGCCCGCTCGCTTCTCGCGTGCCCGGAGGGGCCGATGCCGGGCGCTCACCCGGGCGCTTCCCTCCTCCGGAAGAGCGCCTTCTCGCGCGTGGGCCCCTTCCGCGTCGACCTTCGCGTCGGAGAGTTCGTCGACTGGTGGATGCGGGGGCTCGAAGCGGGCCTCGACGCGGCGTCGCACGACGCGGTCGTCCTGGAGCGACGGCTTCACGAGACCAACACCGGTCGACGGGAGAAGGCCGCGGTCACGGACTACCTCAAGGTCGTGCGCCAGGCCCTGGCCCGGCGCCGGAGCGGCGCGCCGTGAGCGCGACGGTTCGTCCTGCGTCCGTTCGCCGCGCGGGCGGGTGCTGGCCGACCCCCGAGCAGACGCTCCTCCTGCGGGCGGCGCTTCTCCCCGAGCCCGAGGCCCGCGCCGCCTACGCCTCGTGGCGGGAGACCGCCGACATCGAGCGGGTCGATCCCGCCTCGTACCGGATCCTCCCGCTCCTCGCCCACAACCTCGGCGGCGCCGACCCGGTCCTCGCGAAGGCGCGGGGCGTCCTGCGCCATACCTGGTCCCGGAACCAGCGGCTCTTCCACCAGGCGTCGAGCGCCGTGAAGGCGCTCCAGGCGACGGGCATCCCCGTGATGCTCCTGAAGGGGGCCGCGCTCGGGCTGCGCTGCTACGAGAGCCTCGGGCATCGTCCGATGAACGACGTCGACGTCCTCGTCCCTCCCGAGAGGTCCGCTGAGGCCCGGACCGTCCTGGCCAGCCTCGGCTGGCGTCCCTCCTACCACGTCGTGCCCGGGCATCTCCCCTACGTCCATGCCGTCGGGCTCACGATCGGGCCGGGCCTCGACCTCGACCTTCACTGGCACGCCATCTACGAACGCCGTCGGCCCGAAGACGAACGACCGTTCTGGGAGAACGCGGAACCGCTCCGCGGCCGGGCCATCGACGCCCTCGCCCCGAGCCCCACCGACCTCCTCATGCAGGTGGCTGCGCACGGCCTGAGATGGAGCCCCAGCCCGCCCCTGCAGTGGGCGGCCGATCTCGTCGTCCTCCTGCGGGCCGAGGGCACGCGGGTCGATTGGGACCGCCTCCTCGCCCGCGCCCGGGAGGCCGGCTTCGTCCTCCACCTCGACGCGACGCTCTCGTTCGTCCACGGCGAGCTCGGCGCGAGCGTCCCGGCGGGCGTCCTGTCGGACCTCCGTTCGGCTCGGCCGACGCGCCGGGAGCGGCTCGAGCTCGCCGTCCGCTCCTCTTCGCCCGGCCTCCTGCCAGGACTCGTCGCCCATTGGCTCGACTTTCGCCGTGTCGACCTCGAGGCCGCCCACGGGAGCCGCTTCCGGAGGTTCCTCGTCTATCTCGCGACGATCTGGGGGGCGCCGTCGCTCGCGGCCCTGCCGCGCGTCGCCCTGGTCAAGTCGACGAAGCGCCTCCTCCGCGCGCGACACGCGTCGTCCGGACGCGGGTCCGGGTCATAGACTCGGCGCCCGGTGCCGTCCTCGCCCCTTCCGTCCCCCTGGCTCTTCTCCCGCCGCGCCGACGTCCTCCTTTTCGGCGGGCCGGCGCTCGTGTCGCTCCTCTTCCTCGCCGGGGGCGCGCGCCTCGGCCTCCTCGATGGAGACCTCCCGGTCCCGCTCTGGCTCCTCCTCGTCGTCGGCGTCGACGTGGCGCACGTCTGGTCGACCGGCTGGCGCGTCTACGCCGACACCGAGGAGCTTCGACGCCGTCCCGCGCTCACCCTCGGCCTCCCGGCGGCCGCGTACGCGGCCGGCGTCGTCCTCTTCACGGCGGGGGACCTCGTCTTCTGGCGCGTCCTTGCCTACCTCGCGACGTTCCACTTCGTGCGGCAGCAGTACGGCTGGGTCGCGCTCTATCGGAGGAAGTCGGGCGAGAACGCCGAGGAGGGCGCCGCGTGGGAGCGTCGCCTCGACGCGGCGGTCGTCTACGGCGCGACGCTCGCGCCGCTCGTCTGGTGGCACGCGCGGCTTCCCAGGCGGTTCCACTGGCTGATCGCAGGAGACTATGCGGCCGGGCTCCCCGCGTGGGCCGGCCCCGCCGCGCTCGCCGCCTTCGAAACCGTCTTCGCGCTCTGGGTCGGGAAGGAAGCCCGCCGCCTCGCCACCGGCCGCCCCGTTTCATGGGGAAAGGTCCTCGTCGTCGTCACGACGGCCCTCGTCTGGCACCTCGGGATCGTCGTTTTCGACTCCGACTACGCCTTCGCCGTCACGAACGTCCTCGTCCACGGCGTCCCGTACTTCGGCCTCGTCCTCCAGTCGGTTCGCTCTTCCGCCGCCGCGCGGGCCGCGGCGGGCCGGAAGCCGGTCCTCGCAGACCTCGGCGCGCGTCACGCCGCGCTCTTCATGGCCCCGCTCCTCCTCCTCGCCTTCCTCGAGGAGTGGGGCTGGGACCTCCTCGTCTGGCACGAGAACGGCGCCCTCTTCCCCGGAGGCGCGATCGACCCCGGCCCGCTCCTCCTCTCGCTCCTCGTGCCGCTCCTTGCCCTCCCCCAGGCGACGCACTATCTTCTCGACGCGTGGATCTGGAAGGTGAAGCCGGAGAACCGGGCGGCGGCTCAGGCGGTCGGCCTCGCGGCGCCCGCGGATGCGGACGCGAGGTGAATGCGTGAGCCCGCTCGGGACACACCTCCTCCTCGACCTGGCCGGGGCGCCTTTCGCGACGCTCGACGACCCCGCCGTCGTCGAGGCGGCCCTCGTCGAGACGGTCGCGGCCATGGGCGCTCACGTCCTCGGTGTCCACCTCCACCGGCTCGAGCCGCAGGGTATCTCCGGCGTCGTCGTCATCTCCGAGTCGCACCTGACGATCCACACCTGGCCGGAGCGGGGCGAGGCGGCAATCGACCTCTTCACCTGTGGCGATCCGGAGCGGGCCCGCGCGGCCGTCGCCGCGCTCGTCGCACGCCTCGGCGCGAGGGTCTCGACCCTGCGGGAAGTTTCCCGGGGCGCCGCCGGCTGACGGCTCCCGGCGGCCGGCT
>Ga0209604_1000080_pt1 | contig 87719 bp, 68 predicted proteins | sample AD_UKC097_MetaG_FD_184405 | JGI IMG/M metagenome (GOLD analysis project Ga0209604, IMG submission 184405) | Active sludge microbial communities of municipal wastewater-treating anaerobic digesters from USA - AD_UKC097_MetaG (SPAdes) (version 2) | ecosystem: Engineered > Bioreactor > Anaerobic >...
GGTCGTGGAGGTGGAGCGGAAGCCGTCGATGCCGATCGGGGAGCGCGGCCAGGACGCCTTCGGCGGGACGCCGGAGTTCGAGGACCGGGGCGTGCGGCTCCGGGCGATCTGCAACCTCGGCCGGCAGGACGTCGTCGTCGACGGCATCGAGCCCCTCATGCCCGGCATCTCGGTCCTCGGCGGCTCGAGCGATCATCTGATCCTCGACGTCGAGGATGCGGCGGAGAATGTGAAGGTGGGCGACGAGCTCGAGTTCTGGCCCGGCTACGGCGCGCTCCTCGCGCTCTCGACGAGCCCCTACGTCCAGAAGGTCGTGATCCGCGGATGACCCTCCTCTACGCCACCCACGCCCGCGTCCACCTCGGGAACATCCGGGACAACCTCCGGGCGATCCGCGCCGCGGTGGGACCGGAGCGAATGGTCCTGATCGCCGTGAAGGCGAACGGCTACGGGCACGGCGCCGTCGCCGTCTCGAGGATGGCCGAGGCGACCGGAACGGCCGAGTGGCTCGGGGTCGCCACGGTCCCCGAGGGGATCGAGCTGCGGGAGGCCGGCCTCCGCCTCCCGATCCTGAAGCTCGGCCCGACGTTCCCCGCGGAGATGGCGGCGGCCGTCACGGCCGGCATCACCCTCGCGATCTGCTCGCGCGAGGAGGCGGACGCCGCCGCCGAGGCGGCCCGCGCGGCCGGGCGTCCCGTCTCCGTCCAACTCAAGGTCGACACCGGCATGGGGAGGGTCGGCGTGATGCAGGAAGAGGCCCCCGCCCTCGCCCTTCACCTCTCGGCCCTTCCAGGCGTCGAGCTCGGCGGCGTCTTCACCCACCTCCCCGTGAGCGACGCCGCGGACCCGGCCTTCACGCGCGAGCAGATCTCCCGCTTCCGCGCCGTCGCGGCGGACGTCCAGGAGGCGGCCGGGCGGAAGCTCCTCGTCCACGGCGCGAACTCCGGCGCCGTCCTCGGCCACGAGCCCGCCTGGCTCGACATGGTCCGCCCCGGGATCATGATCTACGGCTTCCGCCCCGACCCCGCCACGCCCGACACGATCCCTCTGAAGCCTGGAATGAGCCTCGTCACACGCGTCTCGTTCCTGAAGCGGGTCCCGGCCGGGACCTCGATCGGCTACGGGCGCACCTGGGTGGCCCCGCGCGACACCTTCATCGCCACGATTCCCGCCGGCTACGCCGACGGCTTCAACCGCCTCTTCTCGAACCGCGGCCGCGTCCTGATCGGCGGGCGGAGCTACCCGCTCGTCGGGCGCGTCTGCATGGACCAGAGCATGGTCGACCTCGGGCCGGAGACCGACGTGCGCGTCGGCGACGAGGTCGTCCTGATGGGGCGCAGCGGCGACGCCGAGATCCGGTGCGAGGAATGGGCCGAGAAGCTCGGCACGATCACGTACGAGGTGACCTGCCAGGTCAACCCGCGGGTGACCCGGGTCTACGACCCGTATTGACCCCCTCGGCCCGGAGCGGAGGCTCCGCCGCGCGGCCTCACGCCGCCGCGGGACGCCGGTCCGAGGGGAACCGGCTCAAGGCCCTCCCCGCCGCCGACGCGGAGCGTCGCGGCGGCCTCCGACGCCCGGCGTTCGCGGGATCAGAGCGAGGGGTCGAAGGACTTCAGGTGCTCCCTGGCGTGGCGGTACCCGGCGTCGATGATCTGGGCATGCAGGCCGGTCGAGAGCATGCCGAACCCTGCGAGCTCGGGCCGCAGGCAAACGTCGGCATCGAGCCGCATCCGCTCGACGTTCGCGAGGCTGGCCAGGAGCATGCTGTGCAGCAGCACGTCGAACACACCGGGCGGCGAAGGGTGGCCCTGTCGGCGGCCGAAGCGGGTCACCAGCCGCGTCCAGGGCGAGGGATAGGCGCTGCCGGCGAAGGTCAGGCGCTGGGCCGAGCTGACGTCGACGGCGATCACGCGACCGACGATCCGTTCGCGTGCGACACCGACCGGAAGGTTGTCGATCAGGCCGCCGTCCACGAGCAGCTCGCCGTCCCGGATCCAGGGTTCGACGATTCCCGGCAGGGAGCAGCTGGCGCGCAGCGCGGCCCAGGCAGGGCCCCTCGTGTGGAGCTCGACCGCCTTGCGGGTCAGGTTGCTCGAGACGGCCACGAAGGGGAGCCAGAGGTCTTCGATCCGGGTCGGGCCGCACTCGTCCGCGAGGGCGCGGCTCAGCCGTTCACCACGGATCAGGGAGAAGAGCGGGAGGGTGTAGGCGCCGAAGGGGCGAGCCTGGTGGAAGCGGAGGGCGGAACGTCGAAGGTCGTCGTCGCTCGAGTCGGTCGCGACGAGGTAACCCGACATGGCACCGGCGCTCGTTCCGGTGACGAGGTCGATGGGGATGCCCTGCTCGCGCATCGCGCGCACCACCCCCAGGTGAGCGAAGCAGCGCGCGCCGCCCCCCGACAGCGCGAGCGCCACTCCCCGTCCGGCGATCCCGCGAGCCACGCGCCGGACGTCGTCCTCGCGGTCGAGGCGCACGTGGACGTGCGCATCGACGGCCCGGGCGTCGAGCCAGCGCGCCGTGTCACGCGGAGGCCTCGAGCCGTCACGGTGCAGCAGGGCCAGCAGGCGCCGGGGCTGGCGTCGGGCCGGCGCCGACGGCCGGAGCGCGTGCTCCAGCGCGCCCGGGCTCGGGTCGCCGTTCGCATCGGCGACGAGGATCACCTGGTCGGCGTGGCCGACGGCACGGGCGCTCCAGGCGCTGGGTGTCGCGTCGGCCACGAGGAGCAGGAAGCGGTGAGAGGCGGCCTGCGCCTCGAGCCAGGCGCCCACTCGGATCCAGGCCGGGTGCGAGCCGGAGGCGCTCGCCGTCTCGCTCTGGATGCCGATCTCGACCAGACGGGAGCTGCTCGCCTGGAGGGTCGGGCCGAACCGGGAGAGCGCGACGGCGAGCCGCTCCGCGAAGGCCGCGACGTCCACGCCGGGAGTGGCCGGCAGCAGGGCCAGCGTGAGCCCGGCCTCCGTCGGGCGGCGCGACGCGTCTCCCCGCGTCACGAGGCGCCGAGCCAGGGTGCGCAGGATGCCGTTTGTGACCTGCGGCCACGCCGAGACCAGCTCGGCGAACCGGTCCATCGGGAAGCGGACGAGCTCGGCGTCGCGCAGCGCGTAGGCGGTCGCCGACCGCGGCTCACCGGTCAGCAACGACAGCTCGCCGAGGGCTTCGCCCTGCCCCACCTCGGCGAGGAGCCGGTCGGCCTGGCCGCCGCTCGCGGGCTCCACGACCGCCATGCGGCCGCTGGTCACCACGTACCACGCATCGCCGGGATCGCCCTTGTGGAAGAGCACCTCGCCGCTGCGCAGCGTGAGCCACTCGACCTGGCCCTCGATCGCAGCCAGCACGCCGTCGCCGAGGGGCCCGAAGAGGGAGGGCAGGACCTCCAGCATCCGGTGTCGCCGCACGCGCCGCCCGGCCACCCGGGCGACCGCCTCCAGCAGCTCGGGGAACTCGTCGCAGAGCGCGTCGAAGGTCTGCCGCCGCAGCAGGAACACCTGCGTTTCCTCGGCCGCCACGACCGTCGCCGAGGCGACGCCTCCGACGACGAGCTGCATCTCGCCGACGGCACCCCCGGGTCCGATCGTGTCGATGGCGACCTCGGGTCCGCCGTCCCGCCGCAGTCGGACCTCAGCTCGACCGGCGGCGATGACGAACAGCGAATCGCTGACCTCGCCCTGGCGCAGCAGGACCTCGCCGGCAGCGACGGTCCGCCGGCGCATCGCGCCTGCGAGCCGGGAACGGAGCGGCTCGGCGAGCGACCCGAAGGTCTCTGATTCCGCGAGGAGCGCGCCCGCCTCCCGCGTGCGGCCCGACTCGGGCATGGCGGTCCCGGCCTACCCGGCCGCCAGCTTCCGTTCCACCCGGACCAGCCGCTCGGACAGGATCCGGCCGAGGTTGAAGTGGAGCTGGAGCGCCACGTCCGGATCGGACTTGCCCAGCTCGGTCAGGAAATGCCGCCGCAGGACGAGCAGGTGACAATCGCTCGCGGCCCGGACCGACGCCGTCCGCCTGCCCTCGTCCCGGAAGAACGCGAGCTCGCCGAACAGGTCGCCACGCCCCAGCACCGCCAGTCGGCGGCCCTCGGCCGAAAGCACCTCCAGCGTTCCTTCCAGGACGATGTACATCTCGCGTTGGCCATGGCCGGCCCGGGTGACGAGCGTGTCGCGCGCGACGTCGAGCAGGAAGCCCTTCGCGGTCAGCTTCCGGACGGCCGCCTCGCTCAACCCGTCGAGGATCGAGCTCGCGCCGGCGTCTTGCAGGAGCCCGTCCTGGACCTCCTGCCAGACCTGGTCGCGCTCGAGCTCGACCGAGGATCCGCCGGGGTCGAGCAGGTCGCCCAGGGTCGAGAGGTCGAGAGGGGGCCTCTTCCCGGGGCCCGTGCCGTAGAAGCGCGAGACCAGCGACGCCACGGGCGAGCCCATCTGCTTGAGGTATTTCGCGTCCGACGCGATCCCGACCAGCGGCACTTCCAGGCCGTCCACGGTGGGGACGAGCGGCGCGGCGTAGGGGCGAAAGCCGAGCTTTCGGTAGTGCGGCACGAGGCCGGGCGCGCAGTAGCAGAAGCCGAGGTCGACCCCCGCGACGACGCCGCGCTCGTAGACCGATCGCACGAGCGACGGAAGCAGCAGCTTGCCCCGCAGCGTCGGGCGGATCATGAGACGGCCGAGCTCGGAGATCGTCCTCTCCTCGATGCCCGGGAACTTCGACATCGAGAGCATCTCGAACTCGTGCCTGGGGATCCGGCCGGGCTGCCAGATCCGAAGGCGCACGGTTGCGCTGATGTCGTCCAGCCGGCCCGTGTAGAGCAGAACGGAGCACTCCTGTTCGTCGTCGCCGTCGCAGACGACCTTGCGGACGTGGTCCACTCCGCCGAGCTCGCGGCCGAGCTCCTCGACGTAGATCTTGTAGCGGAAGGCGTAGACGGCGTCCCGCTCCTCGCGACTCTTCGCTTCGTGGACCTGCTCCAGCTTCGTGAACCACGGTTCGAACAAGGGGCCTCCTGGTTGAGACGGGTTCAAAATAGCAGGTCGCGGTGCTCGCCCGAAAGACGCGCCGCGGGCGATCCGGAAGTCATCAAAGAGAGTCCAGGTCCCGAGCGAAGCGGCGGATTCGCCCTCGAGGTCATGCCCGGCGGTGTCGCCTGCGGGTCGCGGTCTCCGGTCGAGGCCACCGGTGCGCGTGGAGGTCGACAACACGCTCGAGGAGGGGCACCTCGCCGGCGCAGGTGAAGAAGGCGATCAAGGGCGCGCTGAAGTCGCGCCCGGGACCTCCCAGACGTCGACGCCGTCGACGGTGGCGACGAGGCGGAGCTTCGCCCGGAGCGCGGCCATGACGTGCCCTTTCGAAGGATCGGGGGCGTACGGGAGGAGAGAGAGCGGCGTCCCTCCGCCGTAGCCGGGCGTCGCGAGGAGCCAGCGGATGCCGTGCTCCCGAAGCCGCCCGAGGAGGCGGTCGGAGTCGTCGCCCTCGCGGATCCAGAGCGTGAGAGGGGCCTCGTTGATGAAGCCGGAGACGATCCAGGGCCGGTCCAAGTAGAGGGGGCCCGGGAGGTCTGCGGCCATGACACCCCCCGGCGGAAGTCCGTTGACGAAAGACGTGGCGCGGTATCCGGGAACCGTCCGCGCCAGGAGCTCCTCGCGCGAGACGCGCCCGAGGAGGTAATCGGCCGCGCCGAAGTTCCGCGCCTGGTACGACCACGAGAGGACGAGTCCCGGCAGCGCGAGCGGGATCGCGAGCCACGCGAGGCGGCCCTCGCGGAGCCGCCCGAGGACCGCGGCCGCGACGAGGGAGAGGCCCCAGAGGAGCGGGAGGAGGTAGCGGGTCGGAGGGGCGCTCAGCGCGGCGTAGGCGAGGAACGGGAGGACGAGGAGGGAGGCGAGGCGGACGAGCCGGTCCCGGAAGCCGAAGAGGAGCAGGACGAGGCCGGCGACGTTGTGGATCCCGGCGGTCTCGTCGTCGGCTCCCGACGAAGGCGTCGTCCAGACGATGCCGAGAGGGCCGGCGTTCCCGGCGTTGAAGCTCGTGAAATGCGTGAAGACCGTCCGCGAGACGCCCGGCGTCGGTCGGCCGGCGGCGAGGGTCAGGACGGGGTAGAAGGGGTCGCCGAGCGCCAGCGCGTTCCGGATCGCGAACGGGGCGAGGACCGCAGCGGCTGCCGCCGGGACGACGAGGAACGCCCGCCAACGCTCGCCCCGAGGCCGCAGGAGCGCCGCGGCGAGCCCGACGGCCACCGCGCCCGGGGCAAGCGTCAGCTTCGTCGCGAGCGCGGCTCCGAGCGCGAGACCCGAGAGCAGCGGCGACCCGTTCCTCGAGACGAGCACGAGCGCCGCCGCCAGGTGGAAGAGTGCGACGTGGTCGATGAAGCCGGAGCCGGCGACGACGCCGACGACCGGCGCCGCGAGGAGCAGGAGCGGGCCGGCGAGGGAGGCCGCTCGCGAGGCGCGACCGCGATGGAGGGCGAGGGCGAGCAGGGCCGCGGACGCCGCGAGGAAGCCGGCGTTCACGAACTTGGCCACGTCCGCCCGCCCGGCGGCGAGGCCGGCGAGGGCGAGCATGTTCCCGAGCTGCGGGTAGGCCCCGGTCACGTCCCAGCGATAGAGGAAGACCTCCCCCGTCAGAAGGTAGAGCTTCGGGAGGGCGACGTGGTAGCGGATTCCGTCGTTGTCGACCAGAGGGATGGAGAGAGGGAAGGCGAGAGGGAGCGCCGCGACGGCCAGGGCCGCCGAGAGGAGCGGCGAGGCGCGGAGGAGGGCGGTCAGCCGGCGGGCGAGGCGCGCGAGGAGGGAGAGACCGGAGCGCGCGCCGCCGAGGAGCGCGAGGAGGCCGAGGGCGACCCAGAGCGGACCGAACGCGCGTGTGCCGACCAGGGCGCCGGCGACCCAGGTCGTCGCGCCGAAGAGGCTCGCTCCGAGGGAGAGGAAGGCCGCGAACCGCGTCGGTCCGTCGGACGGACGAAGGTGCCGGGGAACCGTCGCCGCGCCGAGGAAAAGGAGCCCGAGGAGGAGGGTCGCCGCGAAGACCGCGTTCGTCGCTGCGGCCGCGAGGACCGGCACCGTGCCCGACACTCGCGCGAGTATAGGTCTGCCGCGCCGGGCGAACGGCGTCGTACGATAGCTCTCGCGTGACGACGGCCCGGGTCGACGAGAGGCGGTCCCCTCCCGGAGAGGTTCTCGCGGAGCTCTATCGGCGGCGCTTCCCGCCGGCGGAGCTCGAGGAGATGCGGGCGGTCTGGCGCGTCCTCGTCCGGGACTTCTTCGGCCCGAGGATCCCGGAGCGGGCGACGGTCGTCGACGTCGGCGCGGGGCCGTGCCTCTTCATCAACGAAGTGCGGGCGGCGCGCCGGATCGCCGTCGACGCGAGCCCGGCCCTCGCCGAGGCGGCCGGACCGGGTGTCGAGCCGATCGTGGACGACGACCTCGACCTTCCCGGGATCCCCGACGCGGCAGCCGACACGGTCTTCATGAGCAACTTCCTCGAGCACCTCGCCTCGCCCGCGGAGCTCCTCCGGGCGCTCGCCGCGGCCCGGCGCGTCCTGAAGCCCGGCGGAGAGCTCCTCGTGCTCCAGCCGAATTTCCGCCTCTGCCCCCGGCGCTACTTCGACTTCGTCGACCATTCCCTCGCCGTCACGGACCGCGGCCTCGTCGAAGGGCTCCGGGCGACGGGCTTCGAGGTCGTCGAGCTGCGCGTCCGCTTCCTCCCGTTCACGTCGAAGTCGCGTCTCCCGAAGTGGCCGTGGGCCGTCTCGCTCTACCTGAAGCTCCGTCCCCTCCAGTGGCTCCTGGGCGGCCAGACGTTCGTCCGGGCGAGGGTGCGGGGGTGACCGGTCCCTCCGCCGACCGCATCAGCCTCTTCTTCCCGGTCTACCGGGACGAGAAGACGGTCGAGCGCGTCGCGACGAAGGCGCGGCGCGTCCTCGACGAGCTCGCGGCCGAGTGGGAGATCATCGTCGTCAACGACGGATCGCCCGACCGCGCGGGCGAGATCGCCGAAGAGCTGGCGCGGCAGGACCCGCGGGTGCGCGTCGTCCACCACGGGGCGAACCTCGGGTACGGACGGGCCCTCCGGACGGGCCTCGCCGCCGCGCGCTACGGCTGGATCGCCTTCACGGACGGCGACGACGAGTACGAGGTCGACGACCTCCGGAAGCTCTGGCGTCTGCGCGACCGGTACGACCTGGTCCTCACGTTCCGGTACGCCAAGCGCTACGGGAGCGCGCGGATCTTCATCTCCTGGGTCTACAACAACGTCCTTCGATGGCTCTTCCGGACGCACTACCGCGACATCAGCTGCGGCCTGCGGCTCGTCCGGAGAGAGGTCGCCTCGGAGCTCCCCCTGCGCTCGACGAGCCCGTTCATCGGAGCGGAGATCGCGATCAAGACGATGCTCAAGGGCTTCCGCGTCGGCGAGGTCGGGATCCAGACGTTTCCGCGGGAGTTCGGGAAGGGCTCCTCGACGAGCCTGGCGAACATCCTCGCCACCATGCGCGACATGCGCGCGGTCTACCGGGAGGTGTTCTCGTCCGAGTACGACCGGCCGCTGAACCACTGAGGGGCGAGCGGGGGCCGAGCCGCCCCCTCGGGAGGTCCGCCGCCCCGAGCCGGTTCCCGGAGACGCGGCTGGACGCCGTCCGTCCGTCGCCTGGTCAGATTCCTTCCATCGACAGCGGCCGGTTGTTGGAGAATTCCGGCATTCAGGGAGCTTGACTCATGGATGCCGAACCTCGGACTCCCCGGACACGGTTGGAGCTCGCGGAATCCATCGCGTCGCCGGGGGACCTTCGCCGCCGGATGGAGTCTTATCTCCGCCACCGGTTCCGGTTCTCGGCTCCGGAGGTCGAAGACCTGATGCAGGACGTTCTCCTCGAGCTGATGCGCCACGAAGAGCCGGTCCGCGAGGCCGAGGGGCTCGCATTCCGGATCCTCCAGCTCCGCTCGCTCCAGTTCCTTCGCAGGAGGCGCGCGCGTCCCGAGCTCCCGCTCGAGACCGGCGCGGGGGCGGAGGGGAACCTCGAGGCTCCGTCGGGCACGGACCCCGACGTCCTCGTCCTCCTCCGGCAAACCCTGGCCCAGGCGTCGCCCGCGTGTCGGCGCCTCATCCGGGCGCACTACCTCGAGGGGAGGACCCTCAAGGAGACGGCGGAGTCCCTCGCCTACGCCTCTCCGAACGTCGTCTGGACCCTTCTCGATCGCTGCATCCGGCGGCTTCGCGCGGCGGTGGGGGCGGCTCGATGATCGCCGCACACCCCGACGACTTCCGGCTCCTCGTCTACCTGGAGGGCGAGCTGGACGAGCTCGAGGCGGCGCGTCTGAAGCGTCACCTTGCCGTGTGTCCGGCCTGCGCGGCGGCCTGCCGCGACATCGAGCGGCTCGACCGGACGCTGAAGTCGACCCTCCCCGATCTCGAGGAAGCCCTCGCCGAGCCGGCTCTTCCGCAGGGCGACCCCTTTCGGGTTCAGCCCGACGGCACCCCGCGCGGCGCCGCGCGCCCCGCCGGGCCGACGGAGATTCCCGCGGTCCTCGCCGCGAGCCGCGAGGCGATCGGGGTGAAGAGCCGCCTCCTCGACGCCGCCGCGGCCCCCGAGGAGGATCTCCGCTCGGCCCTCGAAGCCCTGGACCTCCTGGGCCTCCGCGATCGCTACGGTCTCGGTTACGCCCTCGACGAAGCGCTCTACGGCATGGTCGACGGCCCGGCGCGGTGGGACCGCTTCGGGCGCCTCTCCGCCGATCGAGTCCTCGCGGCGCGTGCCGACGGCCGGGCGCTCGACGCCCCCGCCGAGCGCGCCTACCCCCTCGACGACCTCCTCGGCCTCTCGCTCCTCGTCTCCGGCACCGCCTGCAACTGGACGGGCGAGTTCCTTCGGGGCGGACGCGACCTCCGCCGCGCCTACGGCGCGTTCGCGCGCGGCTCCGTCTCCGAGCGCCGCCTCGCCTCCGTCGAGCTGGCGGAAGCCCAGCGCCGGGCCTTCCTCGATCGCGCCGACGAGGCCCTCCACCTCGCCGGTCGCGCGAGGCTCACGTTCCAGTCGCTCGGGATGGAGGACGAAGCGGCGAGGGCCGCGGCCGCGCATGCCATCGCGCTCTCGTACCTGGCCCGGGACGAAGAGGCCCTCGAGGAATTCCGCTCGATCCTGCCCGTCCTCGCGCAGCACGAACGATGGAGCCCCTACGTCTCGACGCTGAACGGGATCGGCTTCTGCCTGCTCCGGCTCGGACGCGTCGAGGAGGCGCGACGGGAGTACGCGCGCGCCCTCCGGCTGGTCGGGCGGGAGGCCCGGCCGGCCGTCCACGCGTTCATTCGGGCGAACCTTGCCCGGACCCTCTTCGAAGGGAAGCGCTACGGGGACGCCGCGCGGGCCTTCGACGGGGCGGCCCGGCTCTTCGCGAGCCAGGGCGCGACCGGCGACGAGCTGACGATGCTGCTCCTGCGCGTCGAGGCTCTCGCGAGGTCGGGCTCCGCCGTCCTCGCCCGCGGCCTCCTGGGCGAGGTGTCCCGCAGGGTCCGGGCCCTCGGGGCGGTCGACGCGGCCGTGCTCGAGTCGTTGGAGGCGGCCCTCCGCGGGGACCTCCCCGACGTGGACCTCCTCGAGGTGCTGCGAACCCGGGCGGAGGTCCAGATCTCGGAGCGTCTCCGCCGCGCCGTCTGAGAAAACCTGCCTTCCCTGTTGGAAGAATCCTCTCCCCGCGCAGCCTATGCGCAGAGGTACATCGGAGAGCGCTCCCCGACGCCCTCGTCAAGCCCCGCAGTGAGGTTGGAGGAGGCCGTCGTGAAGAAGTCCCTGGTATCCGTCGCCCTGGGCATCGCCCTGCTCACCGCCAGCGGCGTCGCGTCTGCCGCGCCGCGTCGTTCCGCGGAGCCACATTGGGGAATCCGGCCCGAGAGAACGTCCGCTCCCTCGTCGCTCGATCTCGCCCGCTGGCTCGCGAGGCGCCTGCTGGAATCCGCGTCTCTCATCGCCCCGGTTCCCGTCGTGCTCCCTGAAGACCCGGAGCCCTCCGGCGAGACGGAGCCCGCGACCGTCGGGCCCGATTCCGTCTGCGTCCCGGAGCGAGGGCACTGCCCGGTGGGTTGACCCGAATCTGACACGGATACGGCGGTCGTTGGGCAGGCGGACCTGCTCCGCCAGCACACGGACATCATCTGTCATGCGCAGGCACCACACTACCGGTCGTGCGCTCGTGCCTCGGGACGTTCCCTGAGAGCTCCCCGCGGCGCAGAATGCCCGCGGCGGTCGCGTTTCCGGAGGCGTGAGCCCGAATTCGGTCTCAGGGGTGCCCATGAAGCTCGAAGACCTACAGCCGCAGGGGGCCGTTCGCGGCATCCTGCCCGACGGTCTCGTCACCGTCGTCAGCACCGAGTGGCACGGCTCGGACGCCCTCACCCTCATCTACCGCGGGCCCACCGGCGGCGTCGCCGAGGAGGTCCTCTACCGGCACGACGAGCCGCGCCTGACGCTCGTCGAGGCCGGCCGCCCCTGGAGCTTCGACGGCGACGGAGCGCTCTACCGCCTCGTGGCCGAGGCGCACCGCATCCGCCTCGCGCACCTCTTCGACCCCGTCCTGGCCGTCCACACCTCGCTCGTCGACCCCTTGCCGCACCAGATCACGGCCGTCTACGAGGAGATGCTCCCGCGCCAGCCGCTCCGCTTCCTCCTCGCCGACGACCCGGGGGCGGGGAAGACGATCATGGCGGGGCTCTTCATCAAGGAGTTGATCGCCCGCGGCGACCTGAAGCGCTGCCTCATCGTCTGCCCCGGGAGCCTCGCCGAGCAGTGGCAGGACGAGCTCTATCGCCGCTTCCATCTCCCGTTCGAGATCCTCACGAACGACAAGCTCGAGGCGGCCCGTACCGGGAACTGGTTCCTCGAGAACGACCTCGCGATCGCCCGCCTCGACAAGCTCTCCCGCAACGAAGACGTCCAGGCCCGGCTCGCCGCGCCGGACGCCGGCTGGGACCTCGTCGTCTGCGACGAGGCGCACAAGCTATCGGCCACCTTCTTCGGCGGCGAGGTCAAGCTCACGAAGCGCTACAAGCTGGGGCAGCTCCTCTCCGGCCTCACGCGCCACTTCCTCCTGATGACCGCGACGCCGCACAACGGCAAAGAGGAGGACTTCCAGCTCTTTCTCGCGCTCCTCGACGGCGACCGGTTCGAGGGGCGGTTCCGCGACGGCGTCCACCAGGTGGAGGTCTCCGATCTGATGCGCCGGATGGTCAAGGAGAGCCTCCTCAAGTTCGACGGCCGGCCGCTCTTCCCCGAGCGGATCGCCTACACGGTGCCCTACAAGCTCTCCGACGCCGAGGCGCGCCTCTACAAGGACGTGACCGACTACGTCCGCGAGGAGTTCAACCGGGCCGAGAAGCTCGCGAACGACAAGCGGGCCGGGACGGTCGGCTTCGCGCTGACCATCCTCCAGCGGCGCCTCGCTTCTTCCCCCGAGGCGATCTACCAGTCGCTTCGCCGCCGGAAGGAGCGGCTCGAGAAGCGCCTCCGCGAGCTGGAGCTCCAGCAGCGCGGCGGCGCGCTCCCCGCGGTGATCGCCGCCGGCCCCGACCTCGACCCGGACGACGTCGACGACCTCGAGGAGGCTCCGGAGAACGAGGTCGAGGAGGCGGAGGAGGAGATCCTCGACCAGGCGACCGCGGCGCGGACGATCGTCGAGCTGAAGACCGAGATCGCCACTCTCGCGCGGCTCGAAGGCCTCGCGGCCGAGGTCCGCCGGAGCGGCCGCGACACGAAGTGGCGCGAGCTCTCGCGCCTCCTCGGCGAGATCTTCACGCCCGCGGCGTTCGGCGAGAGCGTCGCGGAGGAAAGCGCGCCCTACGGCTCCGGGCCGCTCCCGAAGCCCGTCCCGTCACCCCGGCAGAAGCTCGTCGTCTTCACCGAGCACCGCGACACGCTCAACTACCTCGCGCGGCAGATCGGCACGCTCCTCGGCCGGCCGCAGGCCGTCGTCGTCATCCATGGCGGCATGGGACGCGACGAGAGGCGCAAGGCGCAGGAGACCTTCCTCCACGACCCGATGGTCCAGGTCCTTCTCGCGACCGACGCGGCGGGGGAGGGGATCAACCTCCAGCGCGCCCACCTGATGGTCAACTACGATCTCCCCTGGAACCCCAACCGCCTCGAGCAGCGGTTCGGGCGGATCCACCGCATCGGCCAGACCGAGGTCTGCCACCTCTGGAACCTCGTGGCCGACGAGACGCGCGAGGGCGACGTCTACCGCACCCTCCTCGAGAAGCTCGAGGAGGCCCGGAGCGCCCTCGGCGGCCAGGTCTTCGACGTCCTCGGCAAGCTCCAGTTCGACGGCAAGCCGCTCCGCGACCTCCTCATCGAGGCGATCCGCTACGGCGACCAGCCCGAGGTGCGCGCGCGCCTCACGCGGGCCATCGAGCAGACGATCGACCGGCCGCACCTCGAAGAGCTGATCGACGAGCGGGCGCTCGCCCACGACGCCATGGACACGAGCCGCGTCGCCCGCGTCCGCGAGGAGATGGAGCGGGCCGACGCGCGGCGCCTCCAGCCCCACTACGTCGAGTCGTTCTTCCTCGAGGCGTTCCGGCGCCTCGGCGGCACCGTCCGCCAGCGGGAGCCGCGCCGGTACGAGGTCACCCACGTCCCGGCCCCGGTGAAGAACCGCGACCGGCAGGTCGGCATGGGCGAGCCCGTCCTCGCGCGCTACGAGCGGATCGCCTTCGAGAAGGACCTCATCGCCCCCGCCGGCGAGCCTCTCGCCGCCTTCCTCTGCCCCGGCCACCCGCTCCTCGACGCGACTCTCGACCTGACGCTCGAGCGGCATCGGGACCTCCTCCGCCGCGGCACCGTCCTCGTCGACGAGCGAGATCCCGGCACGCGCCCCCGCGTCCTCTTCACGCTCGAGCACGCCATCCAGGACGCGAGCCTCCTCCCTTCGGGCGAGCGGCGGACGATCTCGCGGCGGATGCTCTACGTCGAGCTCGACGCCGACGGCGACGCCCGGCACCTTCAGTACGCCCCCTACCTCGACTATCGCCCGCTCGCGCCCGGCGAGCCGGCGATCGACGCCCTCTTCGGCCGCCCCGAGATGGCCTGGATCACCCGCGACCTCGAGAAGACCGCGCTCGGCCACGCCATCGCCACGGTCGTCCCGGGGCACGTCGGCGAGGTGCGTGACCGGAGGCTCTCCTGGGTCGAGAAGACGCGCGCCGCCGTGAAGGACCGCCTCACGAAGGAGATCGCCTGGTGGGACCACCGCGCCGAGGAGCTGAAGGCGCGCGAGCACGCCGGCAGGCCCGGCGCCCGCCTCAACTCCCAGGAGGCGCGCCGCCGTGCCGACGACCTCCAGTCCCGGCTCCAGAAGCGCCTCGCCGAGCTGGATCGCGAAGCCCAGCTTTCCGCCCTCCCGCCGGTCCTCCTCGGCGGCCTCGTCGTCGTCCCGATGGGCCTCCTCGTCGCGATGCAGGGGAAGCCCGCCGCCGCCCTCGCTGCCTCGCCCGACACGCAGGCCTCCGCCGCCCGCGCCCGCGAGATCGTCATGGCCGTCGAGCGCGGCCTCGGCTTCGACCCGATCGACCGCGAGACCGAGAAGCTCGGCTACGACGTCGAGAGCCGCGTCCCCGGCACCGGCCGCCTCCGCTTCCTCGAGGTCAAGGGACGCGTCTCCGGCGCCGACACGATCACCGTCACGAAGAACGAAATCCTCTACAGCCTCAACAAGCCGGACGACTTCATCCTCGCCATCGTCGAGTTCCTCCCCGACGGCGCGCACGGCGTCCACTACGTGCGCAAGCCGTTCCAGCGCGAGCCCGACTTCGGCGCGTGCAGCGTGAACTACGCGTTCGGCGATCTCATCGCGCGGGCGGAGGCGCCGGCGTGACCTTTGTGGAATTCCTTTGCGGTATGATTATCATACTGCGATGGTGAGGCGACACGAGCCGCCCGTCCTCCCGCGCGCGGCGGGGGCCGCGATCGAGCGGGCTCTGAAGATCATGCCGGTCGTCGTCGTCCTCGGGGCGCGACAGGCCGGAAAGCGCACCCTCGCCCAGACGCTCCCGGCTCTCGCCCGCCGGCCCTATTTCTCGCTCGACGACATCGACCTGAGGACGCACGCCGACGCGGATGGCGAGGCGTTCGTGCAGCGTGCGCCCCTCCCCGTTCTCGGCGAGGTCCAGCGGTCGCCGGATCTCCTCATCGCCGTGAAGCGGGCCGTCGACCTCGACGACCAGCGGACGCCCGGGATGTTCGTCCTGACCGGCTCGGCGAACCTCCTCCTCATGGAGAAAGTCAGCGAGTCGCTCGCGGGGCGCGCCGTCTACGTGACGCTTTGGCCGTTCACGCGACGGGAACGGCACGGCGAGGGCGCGACCGGCCCCTGGAGCGAGCTGCTCGCCGCCTCGTTCTCGCGCTGGCCGCAGGTCCTCGACGCGCACCCCGGGCCCGAGGAGTCCTGGAGCTCGGCGGCTCGGCTCGGCGGCTTCCCGGCCCCGGCGCACCGCATCGCCGACGAGTCCCTGCGGTCGAGCTGGTACGGCGGTTATGTCCAGACGTACCTCGAGCGCGACCTCCAGACGCTCCGCGCCGTCGAGAGCCTGGCCGACTTCCGGCGTCTCATGGGCGCCGCGAGCCTGCGCATTGGCTCGCTCCTGAACCAGGCCGAGCTGGGGAGGGACATCGGGATTTCCCAGCCCCAGGTCCACCGCTTCCTCAACATCCTGGAGGTGAGCTACCAGGCCGTCCGCCTCCCGGCCTACTCGGCCAACCGGACGAAGCGCCTCATCAAGGCGCCGAAGCTCTACTGGTGCGACACCGGTCTCGCCCTTCACCTCGCGGGGGAGACCGAGCCCCGCGGCGCCCACCTCGAGAACCTCGTCCTCGTCGACCTCCTCGCCTGGCGCGACCTCACGGTCGGCCGGCCGGAAGTCCTCTACTGGAGGACGGCGAGCGGGCAGGAGGTCGACTTCGTCGTCGAGACGCCGCGCCGCCTCCTCCCGATCGAGGTGAAGGCTTCATCGCGCGTCACGCGCTCCGACGTCGCCGGGCTCGAGGCGTTTCTCGACGAGTACCCCGACCTCGCCGACGGGGGCCTCCTCCTCTACGGCGGGAGGGAGACCTACAAGGTCACGAAACGCGTCCTCGTGGCGCCCTGGTGGAGGGTGATCTGATGCCCGCCTTGCACCTCGCCGGGGCTCGAGCACGACATGCATTTCCAGACGTCGAGCCCGGGTTTCGGAGATCACCGGAGGGAACATGAACCTGACCGGTCCGCTACTTCGCAGGGTAACCCTTCGGAACTACAAGAGCATCTCCGCGTGCAGGGTCGACCTCGGACCGCTCGTCTTCCTCGTGGGCCCGAACGGAGCAGGAAAGAGCAACTTTCTCGATGCCCTCCGGCTCGTCTCCGAGTCGCTGTCGACCTCCCTGGACCACGCGTTGCGCGACCGGGGGACCATCAAGGAGGTCCGGAGGCGGTCGGGGGGACATCCGAACCACTTCGCGATACGCCTCGATTTCTCGCTCCCGAACGGGAGGGTCGGTCACTACAGCTTTCGCGTCGCCGCCCGATCCGCGGGCGGCTACGAAGTCCAGACGGAGGAATGTCGGGTCGCCGAAGGTGCGGCGCTCGAGGGCGGAGATCACTTCAGGGTCGACCGGGGAAAGGTGACTTCCGCGTCCTTCTCCCCGCAGCCGGCGGCGATTCCGGATCGACTGTTCCTCGTGGCGGCGTCGGGGACGCCGCAGTTCCGACCGGTCTTCGACGCACTCTCGCGGATACGCATCTACAACCTCATCCCCCGTGAGCTTGCCGCCATGCAGAAGCCCGATCCGGGAGACCTTCTCCGGCGGGATGGCAGCAACGCGGCGAGCGTCTTGCAGCGGCTGACGCCGGCGGTGCGCGAGCGGGTGGACGAGCACCTCTCCCGCATCGTAGCCGGGCTCTCGTCTGCCGATCCGAAGACGCTCGCTTCGCAGGAGACGATCGAGTTCCGTCAGACGGTGCGGGGCCAGAAGCACCCCTGGCGGTTTCTCGCGTCTTCTATGTCCGACGGGACGCTCCGAGCTTTCGGAGTCCTGCTCGCCGCGTTCCAGGCGGCGTCGCGGCGCGAAGGGGCTATACCTCCGCTGGTCGTGGGCGTGGAGGAGCCGGAGGTCGCGCTTCATCCGGCAGCGGCTGGCGTTCTTCTGGGAGCCCTCCGCGAGGCTTCGCGAACCTGCCAGATCCTCGTGACGAGCCACAGCCCGGACCTCCTCGACAACCCGGATATTCCGATCGACGCCCTCCGCGCCGTCGACAACCGGGACGGGCTTACACGCATAGGGCCTATCGACGCGGCCGGCCGTAACGTGCTTCGGGAGAAGCTGTTCACCGCCGGAGAGCTGCTTCGCCAGAACCAGCTCGCGCCCGACGAGACAGCTCTCCAGGATGTGGACGACGAGCGTCAGCTCGAGCTCTTCGAGCTTCAATCACGATGAAGCCGATCTACATCGCTCCGATCGTGGAGGGGCACGGCGAGAAGGAAGCCGTGCCAGCTCTCCTCTACAGGCTCGCGAGCGCCGCTGGAATCGAGCGCTCAGTGCGAGTCAATCACCCAATACGCGTGAAAGCCGGTTCCTTTCTGCACGACGGGGCCTACCTTAAGCGCCACGCCACTCTCGCAGCCGAGAAAGCGGCGCAGGCGGGCGGCCTCGTCCTCGTCTTCCTCGACTGCGACGACGGCTGCCCGGCCACGCTCGGCCCGGATCTCCTTCGAAGAGTCAGGGCCGTCCGATCCGACGTCGAATGGCTCATCGTTCTCGCCCAACGCGAGTACGAGAGCTGGTTCTTGGCGGCGGCCCGGTCCCTGCGCGACCGGCACGGCCTGCCGTCGGACCTCGATCGCCCGCCGCAGCACGAGTCGATTCGTGACGCGAAGGGCTGGCTCGGTGACCGGATGGCCGGAGGGTACGACCCTCTCACGCATCAGTTCGCCTTCACTAAGCACTTCGACCTCGACGAGGCCGCAGGGAATCGATCGTTTCGCCGCTTCCGAGATCGAATAGGGACCGTGCTCGTATCTCGGACGGAGACGTGCTGACTCGGAGGCTGGGATGACACGCGAGGAGTTCGCTCGAAGGCAGCAGGAATGGACGAGCCCGGCCCTGTCCAGTCTCGTGCGCAGCTGCATTGGCCGGTACCTGGGCGCGCTTCGGCTGCTTCAGATTCGCGGTGAGCCTGCCGCCGTGCTCGAGCACGCCCGCCGTGAGGGCGGCCTCGACCTGGGGCCTCTCCTCCCGTTCTGGAACGCCGTCTGCGATCGGTATCGAAGCGAACGGTATGACGCGCAGGGGGAGCTCTTCGGCGACGAGGGGAAGGCGCGTCTCGACGCGTGGAACCGCTTCGTCTACCACGAGCTGTTTCCGGCGCTCTGCCGGGAGGACGAGATCGTGCGAAACGTCTTGCGAGCCGAAGCGCTCCTCCCGTCACGATCGCCACGAGGGGCGGCCGAAGCGCTCGTCCGCTACGCCGAGGACATGGTCTTGCCGGAGGGACTTCCTCTCAGGGATCCGGCGAACCCGGACGACTGAGCGGCCGGCGCGTGCGCCTTCGGGAGTCGGGAGAGCTCGAGAGCCGATGAGGTCGAGGAGAGCATGAGCAGGGAAATCAGCCGGAAGAAGCTGATCGAGGTGGCGCTGCCGCTGCAGGCGATCAACGAGGCGTCGGCGCGGGAGAAGTCGATCCGGCACGGGCACCCGTCGACGCTTCACCTTTGGTGGGCGCGGCGGCCGCTCGCGGCGGCGCGGGCGGTCATCTTCGCGCAGATGGTCGACGACCCGTCGTCGTGTCCCGATCTCTTCCCGACGGAGAAGAAGCAGGAGAAGGAGCGGCAGCGGCTCTTCAAGATCATCGAAGAGCTCGTGAAGTGGGAGAACACGACGAACGAGGAGGTCCTCGAGGCGGCGCGGGCAGAGATCTGGCAGAGCTGGCGGCGGGCCTGCGCCGACAACGCGGACCACCCGCGGGCGAAGGAGCTCTTCGACCGGCACAAGCTGCCCGCTTTCCACGACCCGTTCGCCGGGGGCGGCTCGCTCCCGCTCGAGGCGCAGCGGCTCGGCCTCGAGGCGTACGCGAGCGACCTGAACCCGGTCGCCGTCCTCATCAACAAGGCGATGATCGAGATCCCGCCGAAGTTCGCGGGGCGGCCGCCCGTGAACCCCGAGGCGCGCGCGAACGGGGAGCTGATCGCCCGCGAGTGGAAGGGGGCGCAGGGGCTCGCCGAGGACGTTCGCTACTACGGCAAGTGGATGCGCGACGAGGCCGAGAAGCGGATCGGCCACCTCTACCCGAAGGTCGAGGTGACGGCGGAGATGGCGAAGGGGCGGCCCGATCTGAAGCCGTACGTCGGCAAGAAGCTGACCGTCATCGCCTGGCTCTGGGCGCGGACGGTGAAAAGCCCGAACCCGGCCTTCCGGAAGGTGGACGTGCCGCTCGCCTCGACCTTCATGCTCTCGACGAAGGAGGGGAAGGAGGCCTACGTCGAGCCCGTCATCGAGGATGGCGGCTACCGGTTCACGGTGAAGGTGGGGAAGCCGAAGAAGGCGGAGGAGGCCAAGAACGGGACGAAGCTGGCGCGGGGGGCGAACTTTCGGTGCTTAATGTCGGGGACGGCGATCGAAGGCGACTACATCAAGGCGGAGGGGAAGGCCGGCCGGATGGGTGCCCGGATGATGGCGATCGTCGCGGAGGGGGAACGGAGCAGGGTGTATCTCCCGCCGACGTCGGAGCACGAGGCGATTGCGCGGAAGGCCAAGCCAGACTGGAGACCGGAGGGCGATGTGCCCGCGAGGCTTACCGGTGGAACGTGTGTGCCATACGGTCTCTCGGTATGGGGCGATCTCTTCACGCCGCGCCAGCTTGTGGCACTGACCACCTTCTCCAACCTTGTGCAGGACGCGAAGGAACGCGTCGAGCGGGATTCTGTGACGGCGGGGCCGCCGTACTGCAATGGACACCAGAGGGAAGGCGAGGGAGGGCCCATAGGCTATCCGGAAGCCGTCGCGAGCTACCTCTCTTTCGTTCTCAGCAAGTCGATCGATGGGAGTTCGACGATCTGCCGATGGATGACGCAGCGAGACTCCCTCTTTAGCACGTTTAGCCGGCAAGCCCTTCCGATGACTTGGGATTTTGCTGAAGTAGATCTGCTGGCAGACTGCACGAGGTCTTTGTCCGAGTCGACCGCGTGGACAGCCGAGAGCGTAGCGGCCCTCTCGGTCTCTGAGGGCACGAAGCCGGGGACGGCCTTTCAGGCGGACTGCGCGACGGAGGTCGCCGCGGACGGCAGGGTCGTGTCCACAGATCCTCCGTACTACAACAACATTGGATATGCGGAGCTGTCGGATTTCTTCTATGTCTGGCTTCGAAGGACTCTGCAGAGGGTCTTCCCGGAGCTCTTCAGGACGCTTGCAGTGCCAAAGATTGGAGAGCTGGTGGCCGCCCCGTACCGCCATGGCGGGGTGGAGCAGGCCGAGGCCTTCTTCCTTGACGGCATGACGTCTGCCATGTCCCGTCTTTCTGCGCAGGCGCACTCGGCCTTTCCCGTCACGATCTACTACGCCTTCAAACAGGCGGAAAGCCCGGATGATCTCGGGACTTCGAGCACCGGCTGGGAGACGTTTCTCGACGCGGTCATTAGGGCCGGATTGGGCGTGAGCGGTACTTGGCCCATGCGGACCGAGCGGCAGGGGCGCTCCGTCGAAGTGGCCTCCAACGCCCTCGCCTCCTCCATCGTCCTCGTCTGCCGCCCCCGCCCCGCCGATGCGCCCACCGCCACCCGTCGCGAGCTCGTGAACGCCCTCAAGGCCGAGCTCCCCGCCGCCCTCGCCCACCTCCAGCGCGGGAACATCGCACCCGTCGACCTCGCGCAGGCGGCGATCGGGCCGGGGATGGCGGTCTACACGCGCTATTCGAAGGTCCTCGACGCGGAGGGGAAGCCGGTCAGCGTCCGCGAGGCGCTCGCCCTCATCAACCAGGTCCTCGACGAGGCGCTCGCGGAGCAGGAGGGCGACTTCGACGCCGACAGCCGGTGGGCGCTCGCCTGGTTCGAGCAGCACGGCTTCGGAGAAGGCGAGTTCGGCGTCGGCGAGACGCTCTCGAAGGCGAAGAACACGAGTGTCGCGGGACTCGTCGACGCGGGGATCCTGAAGTCGAGCCGCGGCAAGGTACGGCTCCTGAAGCCGGCCGAGCTGTCGCCGAAATGGGACCCGGAGAGCGACACGCGGCTGACCGAGTGGGAGATGGTCCACCACCTGATCCGCGTCCTCGAGGCCGAGGGCGAGGCGGCGGCGGCGGCGCTCGCGGCGAAGCTCGGGGCGAAGGCCGAGGTCGCGCGCGAGCTCGCGTACCGCCTTTACACGATCTGCGAGCGGAAGAAGCGGGCCCCCGAGGCCCTCTCCTACAACGCTCTCGTCCAGAGCTGGCCCGAGATCGTCCGGCTGGCGCGGGAGGGCGGAGCGAGGGAGGCCGGCCAGGCCGACCTTTTCTCCTCCTGAGACGGCGAAACACGCTCTAAACTCTCCTTGTAGGAAGGAGAGATGCCGGGCATGAACGAGCTCTCCGCTTCGGACCTCAAGAGCGTCCTCCTCGCGAAGCTGAAGGAGTCGCTGACGGAGCCGATCCCGGAGGGGACGCCGCGCAGGCTCCACGGCGCCGCGAGCCTGCCGGGGAAGGTCAGCTCCGTCGTCGGCGTCCGCCGGTCCGGGAAGACGACGTTCGTCCACCAGGAGAGGCGCGAGCAGCTCGCGGCCGGGGCGGCGCGGGAGCACGTCCCGTACGTGAACTTCGAGGACGAGCGCCTGTCGGAGATGACGGCGGCGCAGCTCGGCCTCCTCCTCGAGGAGTACGGCCGGCTCTTCCCGGAGGCGCGCGAACGGGCGCGCGTCCTCTGGTCCTTCGACGAGATCCAGCTCGTGAAGGGGTGGGAACGGTTCGTGAGGCGGCTCCTCGACGAAGGGCGAAACGACATCCTCGTCACGGGGTCCTCGGCGGCGCTCCTTTCGCGCGAGATCGCGACGGCGCTCAGGGGCCGCGCCTGGGAGGTGCCGATCTACCCGTTCAGCTTCGCCGAGGCGCTCCTCTTTCAGGGGCGGCCGATTCCCGCGAGACCCGGCTTCCTCGGCGGCGCCGAACGCGGGCGCATCGAGCGGGCGTTCCTCGACTGGCTCTCGACGGGCGGCTTCCCGGAGGTGCAGAAGCTCGACGCCGCTTCCCGGGAAAAGATGCTGAGCGACTACGTCGACGTCGCGATGCTGCGCGACGTGATGGAGCGCCACGGGGTCGGGAACGTCGTCGGGCTTCGCTGGATGGTGAGGCAGCTCCTCGGCAACGCGGGGGCGCTCTTCAGCGTGGAGAAGTTCCACGCCGCGCTGAAGAGCCAGGGGGTCGCCATCGCGCGGGACACCGTCCATCAGCTCCTCGCCTGGCTCGAGGACTGCTTCCTCGTGAGGCCCGTCTGGATGGAGTCGGCCTCGGAGCGGCAGCGGATGGTGAACCCGCGGAAGTGCTACCCGGTCGACACGGCGCTCATCGCCCTCTTCGACCGGACGGGTCGCGCGAACACGGGGCATGCGCTCGAGACGGCCGTCCTCGTGGAGCTTCAGCGGCGGCAGCTCGCCGTGACGTATGTGAAGACGCCCGAGGGGCACGAGGTCGACTTCCTCGCGCGCGGTGCGGGTGGCCAGGCCGACCTGATCCAGGTCTGCGCCGACGCGACCGATCCGGCGACGGCGGAACGGGAGCTGCGAGCGCTCGTGGAGGCCGGCCGGATCCATCCGAAGGCGAAGAAGCGGCTCCTCACCCTGACGAGCGACGGCAGACCGGCGGAGGTCCCGCGAGGGGTCGAGGTCCAGCCGGCCTACGAGTGGATGCTCTCCGCTCCGGACTGAAGAAGGAACCAAGGACATGGCACTGACCAACCAGGAACGCGTCGGGAAGGCGATGGACCTCCTCAAGCAGGGGCTGGCCCCGTTCGTCGAGCGGGAGCTGACGAACGCGCACGGCGACCGGGCGCGCGCGGAGGCGCTGAAGCTCGTGGGCGAGGAGCCGAACGTCGCGAAACGGCCGCTCGCCGACTGGGACGTGGCGGCGCTCCTCAAGGTGATGCGCGGGGCGTGGAACGACGTCTTCGGCCGGGTCCTCGGCCGCGCCGAGCGGACGCTCGTCCAGGAGCTGGGCGACTGGCGGAACGACTGGGCGCACCAGAAGGCGCTCTCGAGCGACGACGCCGACCGCGCGCTCGACTCGATGGCCCGCCTCCTGACGGCGATCTCGGCGCCACAGGCCGACGAAGTAGGGAAGATGAAGCTCGAGCTGCGCCGCCTCGTCTACGACGAGCAGGTGCGGAGCGAGAAGCGGAAGGCGGGGGCCTCGCTCATCGACGTCGCCGCGGGCGGGACTCTGAAGCCGTGGCGCGAAGTCGTGACGCCGCACGCCGACGTGGCGAGCGGCGGCTACCAGCAGGCCGAGTTCGCGGCCGACCTCTGGCAAGTGCACCTCGGCGAGGGGACGCCGGAGTACCGCGACCCGACGGAGTTCTTCCGCAGGACGTACCTCACCGAGAGCCTCCGGGCGCTCCTCGTGAACGGCATCCGGCGGATCTACGGCAAGGGGGGCGACCCGGTCGTCCAGCTCCAGACGAACTTCGGCGGCGGCAAGACGCACTCGATGCTCGCGCTCTACCACCTCTTCTCCGGCGTCTCGGCCAAGAGCCTGCCGGGGGTCGAGGCGATCCTCGCCGAGGCGGGGGTCAAGGGGGTCCCGGCGGCGAAGCGCGTCGTCCTCGTGGGGAACAAGATCTCGCCCGGCAACCCGGTCACGAAGCCCGACGGCACGGTCGTGAGGACGCTCTGGGGCGAGCTCGCCTGGCAGCTGGGCGGGAAGAAGGCCTTCGCGAAGGTGAAGGCGGACGACGAGAAGGCGACGAGCCCGGGAGACGCGCTCCGCGAGCTGTTCAAGGAGTACGGCCCGTGCCTCGTCCTGATCGACGAGTGGGTCGCCTACGCCCGGCAGCTGCACGACCAGCGCGACCTCCCGGCGGGGACGTTCGAGACGCAGTTCTCGTTCGCGCAGGTCCTCACCGAGTCGGCGAAGCTCGCGAAGAACTGCCTCCTCGTCATCTCGCTCCCCGCCTCCGACACGACCGGCTCGCCCCACACGCAGACCGACGACGTTGAGGTGGGAGGGATCCGCGGGCGCGAGGCGCTGGACCGGCTGCGGAACGTCGTGGGCCGGCTCGAGGCGTCGTGGCGGCCGGCGACGTCGGACGAGGGGTTCGAGATCGTGAGGCGGCGCCTCTTCGAGCCGCTCGAAGGCCCCGCCTCGTTCACGCAGCGCGACCTGACGGCGCGCGCCTTCGGCGACACCTACCGCGCCCAGAGCGCGGAGTTCCCGCCGGAGTGCCGGACGGCCGACTACGAGAAGCGGATCCAGGCGGCCTACCCGATCCACCCCGAGATCTTCGACCGGCTCTACGCCGACTGGTCGACGCTCGCGAAGTTCCAGCGGACGCGCGGCGTGTTGCGGCTGATGGCAGCCGTCATCCACAGCCTCTGGGAGAAGGGGGACAAGAACCCGCTCATCCTGCCGTCGATGATCCCGATCGACGACGGGCGCGTGCGGGACGAGCTGACCCGCTACCTCTCCGACAACTGGGTCCCCATCCTCGAGAAGGACGTGGACGGCCCGGGGTCGCTCCCGCTGAAGCTCGACGGCGACGTCCCGAACCTCGGCAAGCTCCACGCGACCCGCCGCGTGGCGCGGACGATCTACCTCGGCTCGGCCCCGACGACCTCCGCCGCGCATCGCGGCCTCGAGGACCGGCGGGTGAAGCTCGGCTGCGTCATGCCGGGCGAGCCTCCGGCCGTCTTCGGTGACGCATTGAGGCGGCTCGCCGCGGCGGCGACGTACCTCTACCAGGACGGCCCGCGCGCCTGGTATTCGACGCAGCCCACCGTGACGAAGCTCGCCGAGGACCGCGCCGAGCAGCTGAAGCGCGACCCCGACAAGGTCGCGCAGGAGCTGGAGGATCGACTCCGCGCCGACCTCCGGAAGACGGGCGACTTCACGCGCATCCACCCGCTCCCGCGGTCGGGCGCCGACGTGCCGGACGACCTCGAGACGCGCCTCGTCGTCCTCTCGGCCGAGGACCCCTACGGCAAGGAGCCTTCGAGTCCGGCCGAGGTCGCGGCGAAGGCGATCCTCGCGTCACGCGGCAGCGCGCCGCGCCTCTACCAGAACACCCTCGTCTTCCTCGCGGCGGACAGGGTCCGTTTCGAGGACCTCGACGAGGCTCTCCGGAAGTTCCTCGCCTGGGAGTCCATCGTCGCGGACACGAACACCCTGAACCTCGACCCGCACCAGGTACGGCAGGCCGAGACGCAGAAGCAGGCCGCCGACGGTGCCGTGACCGCGCGCCTTCCCGAGACCTACCAGTGGCTCCTCGCGCCAGGCCAGGCCAACCCCCAGGCGCCCGTGAAGTGGGAGGCCACACGCCTCACCGGCACCGACGCCCTCGCCGTCCGTGCGAGCAAGAAGCTCAAGAGCGACGAGTGGCTCGTCACGACCCTCGGCTCGACGGTCCTTCGCAAGCACCTCGACGACGTTCCCCTCTGGCGAGGCGATCGCGTCGCCATCCGCCAGCTCGTCGACGACTTCGCGCGGTACCTCTACCTTCCGCGGCTCCTCGGCCCGGAGGTCCTGGCGCACGCCGTCACCGACGGCGTGCGCCTCCTGACCTGGCAGGTCGATACATTCGCGTACGCGGAGAGCTTTGACGAGGCCGGGCCGCGGTATCGCGGGCTCAAGTGCGGGCAGGTCGTCGCCGTGTCGCCGGAGAGCACGGGGCTTCTCGTGAAGGCCGATGTGGCGCGGAAGCAGATCGACGAGGAGACGCAGGCCGCGGCGGCCGCCGCCGCGGCGGGGGCGGGCTCTGCATCAGCGCCGGGTGCGGTGGCAGGAGGAGTCTCCGGCCGGGCTTCGTCTTCGGCTCCCGGTGCGAGCCCCGTACCGGCAACGGTGCCCGCGGGTCCGATTCCGCCGCGCCGCTATCACGGCACCGTGAGGCTCGATCCGGCTCGCGCCGGAAGGGACGCGAGCCGGATCGCCGACGAGGTCATCGCCCACTTCGCCGGCCTCGAAGGCGCGGACGTGACCGTGACGCTCGAGATCGAAGCGACGATTCCGGACGGCGCTTCCGAGCAGCTCGTGAGGACGGTGACCGAGAACGGCCGAACGCTGAAGTTCGAGAGCTTCGGCTTCGAGGAGGAGTAGGCGGGACGACACGCATCTCGCGAGGTCGCTTCGCCGGACGGCGAGGCGCTCGCGAGACCTGGGCGGGGCTGGCATCCGCTCCCGCGGTGCGTGCCGCCTGCAGCGTGTTCCGGCCGCGCCGGGCTCATTCGGGCGCGACGCGGTGGCCGTCGCAGGTCGCTCACCGTGCGATGGCCAGCCTGGTCGTAGAAGGCCGAGCGGCTCACTCCCAATAGGTCATGATGTAGGACTTCCTGTCGGGGCGATGATTGCCCCTCCCGATGAAGCACATCTTCGTGTAGCGCTCGACGATCTGAAGAACGGCCAATGCATCGTTGAGATCGTCTGCCAGCAGCATCCAGTGGCTTCCCTCTCTGAGCCGCCAACCGTCGGCATCGATGTCCTCGGCGACGACCTTCGAGGGATCGTATGGAATCGCATCCTCTCGCGTCAGCGGCTCGTGCGGGAGACCGCTGTTCCCGGCCCAGTATTCCGTAATGTAGTCGATTCTATTCGCTCTGCGGTTGTCCCGCCCCACGAAGCCCTGTCGCGTGTATCTGCGAGCGACGCAGAGAGCGTTGCGAGCGTCCTCCTTGCTGTCGAGAATCTTCATTCGGCTCACGCCGTCGGTCAGCAACCAGCCTCTTGCGCCTTCGTCGACGATTCGCAGCGTGCGCGGGTTGTATGCGATCTCGTCTCGTGTGAGGACGTCGTACACATCCTGGATCAAGTACATTCGATCGTCGATTCCGCACTGGCCGTATCCGATCCGGAAGCAGCCGTCGTTGCCGTGGGTCGAGCCCCAGCTGTTCTTGCAGATCCAGCAGGATTGCTCGTCGCTGTAGCCGATCACTGCGACGGCGTGTCCGCCAAGCGTGCTTCCAGCGTGATGCGTGTAGACGCCGTTTGCACCGAGGCTCCAGTACGTCATGAAGTCCTGATACACGGTGAATCTCGTGACGAGGGGGCCGTCCTCGCACAGCCATCGCTTCGCCTGCCTGACGTTGCTCGTGGAGTCGTAGCCCTTGATCTTCCACGTGCCCTGCGTGCCCAGGACCAGCTCGGCATTCTGATTGACGTCGCGGTAGGGATAGTCCTCTTCCGGACAGGCGCCCTGGTCGACGAGGTAATCCAGTGCGGGCGGTATGGACCAGCCGTATCTGGGATCACCCAGATTGCACTGCCGCTCATTGACGAAGAAGAGATTGGCTTCGGACGTGTCGAAGGGTAGGGAAGCGTCGTTCGCCTCGATGCGCTGGTGAGCCTCGAGCGCGGCGGAGACGCCAAAGGCGACGCATGAGCCGCAGCCACCCTGGTTCTTCGGAGGCGAGATCCAAGTGTGTCCATGGACATCGCGCCAGTCCCACGTCCTGGGAAGCGCGGTGACGAACGGTCGTGTCAGACGGTTCCCGCCGGGCTGCCAGAGGGCGACGGCCGCATCGGCGGGCCGGCGCATTCGCGGTGATCGAGCCGTGGGTGCTCCAGGGGCAGGTGGCATGCCGCCCATGGCGAACGGTCTCGAGATGGCTTCGAGCTCGGTGTCGTCGGCGATGTCGGCCGGTATGGCCCACTGGGCTTTGGAAGCGTTGAGGATGCTCCGGAGTTCCTTGACTTTCATGGGACGCCTCCCTGTATGAGTGTCGCGTCAGGTTGGATTGGCGTTATCTCCGACGCGGCGCGGGACGATGGGGCGATGGCATCACCGCCGTCGGCCGCGCCGAACCCGGGGGCAGCGAGGGATGGCGGAGCAGGTGAAGAGGAAGGGACGGTCGCCGCATCTCCGGACAGGGAGAGTCGGTGCCTCACGTGGCCGGCGAACGGGCTCACAGCGAGGGCTCAACGATGGGGACGGGAACCCTCGAGGAGTCTACGTCGGTGTGACGGGGCGAGCTAGAGGATCATCAGATGGGTCTTGCCGGATCGACCCGGATAGTAGAGGCGGACGCGCACGATGTACCGCCGTCCGGCGAGGAGCCTGTAGGTGATCATCGCGTTCCGCTCTTCGCCGCTGTCGTCGTCGCCGGAGAGATACACAGGCTCGCCGTTCACGTCCTCGAAGAGAACGAGGAGCGTGTCCGTCGCACCTTTCGTCTCGATTGTGTACTTCTGGGAGACGGCGGGAGCAACCGCGAAGTCCACCTGTTCGCCCGCCGCCAGGTCAACGGCGCGGGACTCGAATGGAGCGAGAAGCGGCAGGGTGTGGTCTACCGGCGGATACCATTTGCGTACCCACGCCATGTCGTCAGCGGACAGTGTGCCGGGCGGCGTGAGCCCGTTCACGTCGTATTCCTGAGGCTCGTCGATGAGGCCGGGCTCGAACTCGTACTCCATGATCGAGTCGGGATCCCATCGCGAGCCCTGGACCTGCTGCGGGGAAAGCTTCTCCAGGATGTTGTGATACGTCGTGGACCTGTCCCAGCGATTTGGTGGTTTCGCAAGAGCATCGTAGACCGCCTGCTCATGCCACTTGATGCCGGCATAGGGGTTCTGGTGTTCGTGCTCCATTCCGAGGACGTGGCCGAGCTCGTGAAGTGCGGTGCCGCGACCGTATGGCGAGGTTAGGTCCCATCCGTAGACGGTCGTCGGCTCGTTGAGCGAGATGTTGAGGATGTCGCGACCGACCCCGGACGCGGACGTTCCGTCGACGAGGGAGTATCCCACCCGAACCTCGGCCTGCGCGAGCAGCGGAACTTCCTTGAATTCCAGGCCGATGCCGATGGCTTTCCACTTCGCGAATGCGTCTCGCACTGCGTCGGCTTGACCATGTGGCACGGAGTAGCGAGAGCTTCCTGAGAAGAAGGCGTAGTGCAGGACGGTTCCGTTGACCCACTTCGACCGTCCGAGGACTATTGCCGCCGCGCGCGCAGGGTCCGCGGTGACGGCTGGCGGGAGGGCGGGAGCGCTCCGCGGGAGGTTCCGACAATAGGGCTTCGTCGTTTGATGTCCGGATGATCTCCCGCCGTCGGCGGGTGCTGGGGGCTTTGCCATGGGATCTCCTGGTGAGGACTGCAGAAGCTCGCGACGGCCCGGTCGAGCCGGATCGCGCGGGCCTGAAACGAGGTGCGGGAATGCTCGTGTCGAAAGCGCCTGGCCCGGAGGTCTGGACGTCTGCGACGGCACCACGCGGTACGCGTCGATGGGCGTAGCGGCAGGCGGAGGTCCGGGAGGAGTGACCGGAAGAGGGGATCCGGCGCGAGGTGAGTCGCGTAGACACGGGGGTCCTCGAGGAGAACCGCCAGGATCGTGAACGTGTCGCATGAAGGGCCTTGGTTATCCGGCCGGTCGCGGGCTCGGGGCGCCGTACGCGCCACGGGAGGGAGAGATGCGAAGGCGACGCGTCTCGTCGCCAGTGCCCTACGGGCGCCTGCGACTCGCTTCGGCGGGCTGCCGGACGAACCGGTCCCCGCCGGTTGACGGGAGCGTCGCTGCAGTACCCGTTGGTGGGGTGCGCGGAAACCGTGCGGGGCAGCGCGACGTTGTCATGAGGGCCTGCGCGCGAGAGCCCGTCTCGCGGGAGGAAGGACCGCCCAACGACCGCCGACGGAGAGTGTCTGGTTCCGAGAAGGACCTGCCGCTGGCGGGGAGCTACAGCTGACCCGTCCTCGAGGTCGCCCTCAGACCCCGCCGGTCCCAGAAGACGAGCCGAAAGACCGGCGGGGCCGAGGTATCTTGGGGACGCCCGATCTCCAGGGCTGTGGTGCTGCCGCTGTAGAGGTCACAGCCAGCGTCCTGGTACGAGGCTTCAGGAGCGCCGCTGGCGTTCAGCGGGCCGATGTCCCGGCCCCTCTTCGGCTCGTTCTCCAGCTCGACTCGTAGGTCCTCGAGTGCGATTCCGTTCGTGGCGTTCACGGCGACCGACCGTTCGGCGGCGATCGATCGAGAGGGGCGGTCTTGTTCGTCGCGGGGGCACTCAGCGCGAGACTGAAATGCGACGAACGCCCGATAAGAGTGCCCGTGGGCGACCGAACGACCGAGTGTCCCGATCCAGAGGTAGAGCGTTCGCTCGAGGTCGCCCAGGACCTCCGACGCGGTGGCGTCCGTATTGGCAGGGAGCAGGCCGAGAGCGTGAAGGAGAGGTTCGAGCGATCCTCGGATGTGAACGAAGAACCTCGAGAACCGCGCTCCGCGGTCAGAATCGACCGTTTCCTGATGGCCGTAAACGAGGATGGCTTTGGCTGCATTGTCGACGATCAGTTTGACGGCCTCAGGGAAGCCGTCGGCGCTCGGCGCGGGGGGTGCCCAGCCTGGTCGGTCAGGCGACACATTCGATGTCGTGGTTGCCGAAGGGCGCGCGGCGGCCGGGGCGCGGATGGGCGCAGATCGGCGCAAATGGAGTCGCTATGCCGCCAGGCCACTGGATCGAGATCGAACTTCCAGAAGTCCTCGATGTCGCCGAGAAGGATCAGGCGGAAGGCGCCGCCCCTGTGGCTCTGAAGCGCGGTGCGCAACGCCAGGTACGCGGCGCAGCCCACCGTGACGAAGCTCGCCGAGGACCGCGCCGAGCAGCTGAAGCGCGACCCCGACAAGGTCGCGCAGGAGCTGGAGGACCGACTTCGGGCCGACCTCCGGAAGACGGGCGACTTCTCGCGCATCCACCCGCTCCCGCGTTCCGGCGCCGACGTACCGGACGACCTCGAGACGCGCCTCGTCGTCCTCTCGGCCGAGCACCCCTACGGCAAGGAGCCTTCGAGCCCGGCCGAGGTCGCGGCGAAGGCGATCCTGGCGTCACGCGGCAGCGCGCCGCGCCTCTACCAGAACACTCTCGTCTTTCTCGCGGCCGACCGTGTCCGCCTCGAGGACCTCGACGAGGCGCTCCGGAAGTTCCTCGCCTGGGAGTCCATCGTCGCGGACACGAACACCCTCAACCTCGACCCGCGCCAGGTGCGGCAGGCCGAGACGCAGAAGCAGGCCGCCGCCTTCGCGTACGCGGAGAGCTTCGACGAGGCGGCGTCCCGCTACCGGGGGCTGGAGTGCGGGCAGGTCGTCGCCGTGCCGGCCGAGAGCACGGGACTTCTCGTGAAGGCGGACGTCGCGCGGAAGGAGATCGACGAGGAGACGCAGGCCGCGGCGGCGGCCGCCGCCGCGACGGGGGCGGGTTCGGCCTCAGCGTCAGGTACTGCCGGAAGCGCCGTGGCCGGCCAAGCCTCGTCTTCTGCTCCCGGTGCCAGCCCCGCGCCGGCGACTCTTCCCACGGGGCCCGTCCCCCCGCGCCGCTATCACGGCACGGTGAGGCTCGATCCGGCTCGCGCCGGAAGGGACGCGAGCCGGATCGCCGACGAGGTCATCGCCCATCTCGCCGGCCTGCAAGGCGCCACCGTCACCGTGACGCTCGAGATCGAAGCCACGATTCCTGGCGGCGCCTCCGAGCAGCTCGTGAGGACGGTGACCGAGAACGGCCGGACGCTGAAGTTCGAGAGCTTCGGTTTCGAGGAGGAGTAGGCCGAACGCCGTGGGCTAACGGTGTCGCGGTACCTGCCAGATCGGCACACGAGCACCTGAATGAAAGACCAAGGCAATCGCGCTTGTCCGACGCCCGGTCGGAGAAGCGACCGGAGGAGCGGGCGAGAGCCGAGCGCGATTCGGCAGGAGTGATCGACGGCGCGACAGCGCTAGATGCCGCTTACCGAAAGGTGTAGGTGAGGGAGACGCTTCCTTCCGTGAAGTCCTCACCAGTGGATGTGTCCGACTTTCTCGTCCATAAACGTCTCTTCCCCACAGTGAACCGAGGCGTCACCTTGTCTGCAACGCGGAGCTCGATCGCCGCCCCGACGAGTCTGTCTCGGATCAGGCCCTTCGGGCATGCGGCCTGCTCCGCGGCATCCGCGCGGCATTCCTGGTACGAGAATGCGGGGCCAACCGAGACGCCACGCTGCAGGAGGTTCCTTCTGTAGTAATCGTCGTATGCGGTGGCGCCAAGCAGCTCCGGAATCGTCACGAGGAGCACGGCGCCCGCTGAGAGCAACCCGACGAGAGGGCTGGTCTCGTCAGCCCGTTGGTGGCCGATCGACAGATTCGATTCGACGTCGACGTAGACACCATATCGCCAGGAGAGGTTCAGGGATGCCAGTCCGCGGGCCATGCTGCTCGCGTCGGTGCCGCCGAGCCGTGCAGGGAACAGGTCGATCTGGTAGCCGACGGTGAGTATGGGGATGAGGCTGAGTGTCTCGAGATCGGCGATGCGGAGCATCGCGCGGTCGACTTCGGCCGCTCGCTTCTCGTCGGATACCGAGCTGGTCATCTCCGCCGCGCGCCGATGAGCGTCGACGGTCCTACTCGTCCACTGCGCAGCGAAGAGCCAGCGCCATTCGAAACGATAGCCAAGACCGAACCCAGTCGTCTTCTCTCCACTGTCGTAGCCGCCTGTCGTCCGGATACCCCAGAGCGCCCTCTGCGAGCCGACCCTGAAGGGATGGCTGGTGATGGCGATCGCAGTCCCCTCTCGCTTCAGGGAGAAGTGTGCTGCGAGGAGGTCTGGAGTAGCCGGGAGGAAGCCCGGCCCTGCGTCAGCCGGGAGCCTTGACTGAGCGGGCGGCCAGTCCTCCGAATCCGTCCTCGAGGTCGGAGGTTCGAATACGGGGCCGTCGACCGGTTGTGCGGTGGATGTTGCCGGGAAGGCCAGGCACGCGATGACGCAGAGGAGACGCGTGTGCCTCACGGTGTCACCCGAAGGCGCGACTCGCCCTTCCACTGTCCCTGGTACTGGAGTGGCACCTTGTCATCTAGCCGTTCCCAGGGGCGGCTTCCGGTCCGCGCAAACGAGCGGATGCCGTGCAGGTCCGCGAAGGCCCGTATCACCCAGGAGATGGTGATTTCCGCGCCATCCGGGAACGCGCCGAGCGCGAGAAGATAGGGGCTTGCGGGGTCGACCTCACCGGAAGGAGGCGTCCGTGGGTTGCCGTTCACGGCGACCACCTGGATGAAGACCGGTGAGTTCTCGGTTGGAGACCACGCCAACGCAAAGGCGACTGGCACGAGCGCATCGACCGCGGCCGCCAGGTCGCGGACGGATCGATCGAAGTCACTGGCGAGTGGTCCGGAAAGCCGTCCAGTCGCCGTGGGTGTCCTCCTGCGCTTGATCATGCGTCGAGCTCCTCCAAGGGGCCCAGTCAAGTGTGTGGAACGAGAGTCGGCGAGGAGACCGTTGACTCAGCCGGGGCGCCGCAGAAGGGACCCGCGGCCGACGCGAGCCGGCCGCGGGCTTGGCCCGAGTGACGGGAGGCCTACTGACAACTGCAGTAGGTGAAGGTTGTGCCCGTCTGTTTGCAGGACTTGCCCGAGGGGCACGAGCCACTGCTGCATTGATTGCCCGCTGTCTTTGCGCACTCGCGAGCAGCCCAAAAGGCTGTAGTCAGCATCTCCTTCTTGACCTTTGGAATCGATCGCAGGGCGGCGACGAGCTTCGCGATGTCGTCGTCGTTCTTCCTGTACGCAAGTACGGACCCGTCCTTCTGTTTGATGTCGGCGATCCACGTGTCACCGGGCTTGGCCACCGAGCCATCCAGGAATCGAATTGTCGTGTCCTCGGCTCTGCTCGGCAGGGAGCAGAAGACCGCGAACGCCGCAGCGAACAGAGAGAGGAGTGTCAGTCGCTTCATGGGACGTCTCCTTGTGGGGGCAATGGCGCAGTATTGGATGAGGCGGACAGGGAGGCAGCGGACCGGAGGGGCCGGAGCACCCGGGGATGGAGAGGGGCGGCGCCCTCGGGGGACCTCGAAGGAGCGCCACGACGATCGTGCACAGGGTCCCGGCGAAGTCGAATGAGGCGGGTACGAGTGTGAGATACAAGTTTGTGAATGCCGGATCGAGCGCGTTCCCCCAGCGCACGAGGCCCGCTGACGACGCGCATGACCGGAGGTCGGCCTCGAGGAAGTTCGATGGTGGCCCGGACGGGTGGTGTCAGCGCCGAGGAGGCCCGAGGCGGGTTTCGAGGATCCGCGCCACGTCAGGGGACTCGGTGCGATCGCCTCCGTACCGGTGAGCGCTCGGGCGACATGCTCTGCCTGTTGCGACTGGCTAGCGGAAGCTGCCCTCGGGGATGTGTTCTCGAGGAACGGGACGAGGCTGATGCCTCCGGGACGGGTCGGAGGCGGGGGGTCGCTCGTTTCGGAAGGGGCCTCCGGGGAAGACCTGTGCGGGGCTGCCGGCGGGGACGGAAAGTCTCGATCTCTTGCTGGTTGAGGCGCCTTCGAGCCGCCCGCGGTTCGGGCACTACCAGAACCGCTTCAGCCAGTCGATCGTGACGTCGAGCGGGACCTTCGCGGCGAAGTCGAGCATGTAGGGGATCTTCTTCACGTCGTCCAGCGGGATGTTGACGTCGTTCGGGAACGTGGGCGCGAGGCGGTGGTACCGGTCGCCGAGGAGCTGGCTGCACTGGTAGTCGGCGATCCCGGCGGTTCCGTCGAGCATGAGGCTGATGAGCGGTCGGGCCCACTGAACGTATCCCCAGTCGAGGGTCGTGCCGGCGACGTACTGGAGATTGGTGCCCGTCCCGAGGGAGAGGAGCCGGACCTGGTTCATCGGCGGTGTCGGCGAGTAGCGTGCGTCCTGGGTCTGCGCGAGGGCGCACATGGAGGGGTTCCCGGCGTAGACCCCGCCATCCACGAAGCCGTCCACGGAAGGGAAGTAGGTTGGCGCGGCGCTCGTGTAGAGCCCGACCTTCCACGCCGGAAGGGCGCCGTCGGACCCCTTGCCCTGGAAGTTGTGGAAGAGCTTCGGCTTCCACGTTCGGTGGGCGGGATCTTCGTTGTCGAGGTCGAAGGCGGTCACGAGGACCTTCTTCCGGAGCTTCCCGAGCGTCGTGTCGCCGAACAGCCTCCGCAGCTCGCGGCGGAGCGGCCCGGTGTCGTAGTCCGCTCCCCGCAACTGGCCGAGGTCGACCAGGTCGTCGAGCCAGGAGTCGTCGAAGATCTGCGGGCCCTTCTTCACGTACATGTCTCGCATCTCGGCGAGGCTGAGGCCGTTCGCGATCGCGAGCGCGAGGAGCCCGCCCGTCGACGTGCCCGAAACCAGGTCGGTCTTGTCGAGCAGGTTCTCCAGACCGGGCGTCGCCGCGAGCCGTTCGAGGAGGACGGTCGTGACGAGACCCCGGATCCCGCCTCCGTCCAGGGAGAGGACGCGGTATGTGGGCATGCAGACCTCCGTTCCGGCGGCGTTGGGAAGGGCGGAAGGCCGGCGGTCAGGTGGCCAGCGGCCGCTGAAGGAACGGCGCTATGAGCCCGAGCAGGGTCGAGACGATCAGGACGGCGAGGCCCGACAGCGCCGACGAGTACCAGGGGTAGGTACTGAACGGGGAGTTCGGAAGCGCGAAAGCCCAGGCCGAGTACGCGGCCGTAGCCGCGAACATCTCCCACACCGGCCAGGTGCCGATGCGGAGGGGAAGGGGCTTCTGAAGAGCCTTCAGCTTCGCCCCGTAGACGAGCCACACGATGACCGGCGTCGCGGCCAGGAAGATCCAGAACGCGAGCCAGTCGGCGCGCGTGACTTCGGACTCGCGATGGAGGGCGGCGAGAACCGCGACGTAGAGTGTGAGGACTTCGGTAGGGATGTACCCGAAGAGGACGTGGAGCGCCGTGTCCGTCGACCCGGAGGAGCCGACCGCGAGCCTGCCCGGGCCGGGCGACGGCTCGGCAGGCGCTGGTGGCGTCGCGGCTGCGCTGGCGATCTGGTCCAGGGTCCTCGGGAAGTCGTTGGCCGGGACTGTGTCCGGGCGGCGTGCGGCCGCGGCGTTCGCCATGGCATTGATGCTCAGGGGACGCCCCCTTCTGCGGCTATGGACCGGGCGAGACTTGAGCGCTGGAGCCCGGAGCCGCGTTCACGGAATCGGCGACGGCTCGAACGCCGCGAGGTGATCCGCGTGGCAGCAGGTGTCGTCGACGTCGTTCCGTCGGCGAGACGGTCGGCGCCACTGCCGCTCAAAGGGGGCCGGTGTTCCACGTCGTCTTCGAACCCTGGCGGTCCCAGAAGACGAGGCGGATGACCGGCTGCGACGCGGCGCCTGCAGGTCTCTCGATCTCGATCGCGGTCACTCCGTTGCTGTAGAGACCGCAGCCGGTGTTGTAGTACCAGGCTCCCGGGGCGCCGCCGGCGTCGAGGGGTCCGATGTCTCGCCCCTTCTTCCGTTCGTCCTCCAGCTCGGCGCGCAGACCCTCGAGCTGCTTCAGGGTGGAGGACTTCCGGGCCGAGGATCGAGCGGGGGCCGGCGAGCGGGAGAGACGATCCTGCTCGTCACGGAGCTGTTCCGCCCGGGACCTCGACGCGAAGTAGGCTCGATGAGAATGCCCGCAGATGAGGACTCGCCCGTGCGTCTTCCCCCACGAGTAGAGCGTCCGCTCGAAGTCGCCCAGGACGTCCGAGGCGGTGGCGGCGGGGTTCGTCGGATGAAGGCCGAGTGCGTGGACGAAGGGCTCGAGCGATCCCCAGATGTGGACGAAGAACCTCGAGAACCAGGCACCGCGGTCGGAATCGAGAGTGCCCTGATGGCCGTGGACGAGGAGAGCCCGAGGCACGCGGTCGACGATGAGGCGAACGCCCTCGGGGAATCCGTCGCGGGTCGGGTCCGGGAGGGCCGCCGCGGGATCGCGGAGCTGGCGCCACTCGATGTCGTGATTGCCGAAGATGCGCAGGGCCGGCGTCGGAAAGGCGCGAAGGTCTTTGTAGACGGTATCCCGGTACCGTCGCTCGACGGGGTCGAGGTCGAACTTCCAGAAGTCCTCGATGTCGCCGAGGAGAACGAGGCGCACGCCGTCGTCCCTGTAGCGGCGAAGGGCAGCCCGGAGTGCAGGCTCGTTGTCGCGGAAGTCATCGGAGGCCGTGCCGTCGCCGAGGTGGAGATCGGAGAGGATCGCCAGCTTGAGGCCGGCCTCGAGGTCGAGATCGATCGAATGGCCGTCTTTCGGCTCCCAGAGCGAGTTCAGTTGTGTCTCTGTCAGGGCCTGGTCGGACCGGCTCATGAGGGCGTTCCTTTCTTCGGCGGGTGGCTTCGGCGAGCGGCCGGCCGAAAAGCGACTGGACGGAAACGAGGAAAGAGGACGAGGACGATGGGGAGGGTCACTCGCGAGACGGGCTCGGAGACCCGGCGGAGTCCCCGGTCTCGGCAGGAGGCGGCGATGGCGCGCCGGACGGCACGCTCGGGGACTCGTCCGGGCGCAGCTGCTTCTCGAACTGGCCGATGAGCTCGGGGATGAGCCGTTCGCTGAAGCCGGCGACGAGCGATGCGGCATAGAGCGCGTACGGGTTCGAGTCGAGGAGGTTCAGCACGAGCCCGGCTTTCTGAAGGAGGAGGAGGGCGGCGCCGAAGACCGCGCCGAAGAAGATCCTCGAGCCGCCGCCCGCGACGGCGTAGAAGCGTGAGGCGTATCGAGGGATAGCGATCTTCCGGGACCTCTGCGAGATCGAGATCAATGCACCCAGGCTGCCGAAGTGGGCGGCGAGGAGGATGGATCGGCCGTTCGCCTCGATCGGGAGGAGCTGGCTCAGGAGGGAGACGGCGGAGATGGCGACGACGCTCAGAAGGGCGGACAGGAGATAGACGAATTGAAGCCCCTCGCGGCGCCGGAACCGGAGGAACTCGCGGGCGTCGCGGAAGAAGTCGGTCTTATCTCCCGCCGTACGCGTGTCGAGGGCCCGGGTGAGCCCGGAGGCGACGAGGCCGAAGGCCCGGCGTCGAATGCGCCTGCTGAAATGGTTCAGTCGAGCCTGGCAGACGAGGTCGCTCGCCTGAGCCATGGAGTCGTCGCCATCGATGCACGCGTGCTCGTCGAATTCACACTGGAGCCGGTCCGCCGGATCCAGGAAGATGAAGCTCTTCTCGCTCCTGTAGAGGATCTCGGAGATCACGGCGCCGGTGGACCGGCAGACGTCCCCGACCTTGTAGGACAGCCAGGAGGGCGAACGGGGACTCGGGCCCGGAGGAGTCGCCGGCTGCGACTCCGGGGCGGGGGCGCCCCTCGCGCCGTCGGCATCGCGAGGCCCGGTAGGACGGGAATCCGTTTCGGCCATTCGCGTCTCCTCCTGAGCGTTCAGGTCGTGGAGCGGGTGTCGCGGGCGCCCGCGCTCTCCCTACGTCCCCTCGATCAGCTGCTTGAGCGTGAGCGACGGGATGAACTCCTCGTCGGAGTAGAGCGTCACGAGGTCGTCCTTGTTTCGCGCCGTGAGCTTCGACTTGGGGATGGCGTCGCCGTTCCCTTCCGCCCAGGCGCTCTCCCAGAGCATCGCGAGGGTGCGGGCGCCCTCGACGCACGTGGCGATCGTGGCGTCGCCGAAGAGGTCCCAGAGGTCCTCGCCGTCGGCGAAGGCGTCGACGATCGCCTTCGGGGAGAGGTTCTCGAAGGTCTTCCGCATCAGGTCGACGGCGGCGAGGGTCGCCTCGCGAACGCCCGACACGTTCGGCAGGGGAGCGGCGGCCGCGAGGCCGGCGTCGATCCCGGCGACGAGCGCCGCCGCGTTCGCGTTGAGCATGTCCGCCTCGTACGCGTGGTGGACGCCCGCGCCCCTCTTCCCGCCGCCGGGAAGCGGCTCGCCGTCGAAGAGGCTGGAGATGTGGAGCGGCTGGCACGCGTCGCCGACGTAGTGGGAGAGGATGCCGGCCGCGCAGACGAAGCGATCGAGGTCTTTCGCCGCGACGGAAGCGACCATCTCCTCGTAGATGAGGCCGACGCGGAAAGGGAGGACGCCCTTGCTGCGGTCGTCGACGCGCTCGTAGTAGTCCTTCCAGACGGCGGGGTCGACGTTCGCCGGGTCCTCGATGCAGAGGTCGAGGAGCGTCTTCCCCGCGTGCGGCGCGTCGGGGAGCGGCTTGTCCATGTCGGCGAAGTGGGAGGGGTTGTCGGTCGCCCGGCGGCCGGGGCTGCCGGGGATCTTCCAGTAGTAGTCCGGGACGTCGGCGAGGGGAATGAAGTCCTTCTTCGAGAGGCCCGGGAAGGTCGACGGCTCGAGGCGCGAGGGCGGGTACGAGACCCGGTCGACGTTCTTCCCCATGAGGGTCTTCAGTCGGCCCGTGACGAACCCGCAGGCGAAGGTCGCGATGGAGTAGTGCCCCAGCGCTCCCCAGTACTCCGGGAGGCCGATGTTCCAGTCGCGGACGAGGTCGAGCTGCAGCTCGCGCAGGACCGTGCTGACGAACGTCGCGAGGGTGAAGCCGCGCGCCCGGCCGCCGGACGGGCCCTCCTCGATGACCTGCCCGCCCCACTGGAGGGCGATCGGGTAGAGGCCGCCCTGCCCCTTCGCGTCGCGCGTGTCGAGGCACCAGAGGGTGCCCGAGTCGCCCGGGTGCGTCTCGCGGCCCGCGTCGGGCGCGATGAGGAGGTCGGAGACGTACTCGAACCCGCCGATGGCGTGGTAGCGGAAGAAGAGGGCGCAGATGCGTCCGGAGAGCGGCCCCGAGGCGGCGCCGTACCCCCGGACGGGCTTCTCGACGAGGTCGAGCGAGATCGTGTCGGGGTTCAGGTCGATCGGGGAGCCGAGCGGGCCGAGGCCGAGGACCTGGGTCGTGAGCATCGACACGTCGTCGACCTTCACGAGGCCGACGTCGAGGTTGACGAAGACCCTGCTTCCCGGCCACGGATCGTAGATCTCCCCGAATCGTCTCTTCCCCAGGACGAGCGGGCTCGCCCGGCCGACCCTCACCTCCTTGCCGCCAAGGAGGGAGAAGACGGCGTCTCCCTCTTCGCCCGTCACATGGCGGTTCGTCAGGACGAAGGTCTGGCGGCCGTCGGTGACGAGGCAGCCGACGGATCCGACCCGGCTCGTCCCCTGCACCTTCGTCAGGAGCGGGTAGCCGCCGCCGACGAGCGGCTCGGGGAACCGCCGCGGAGGGGGCGCCTCCGGCCGGACGTCGCTCTTCCGGAGGAGGACGACGCACGTCGGGACGACCCGGCCGTCGGGGAGGTAGAGGCTCCGCGGGATGAACTGGTCCGGCTCCAGGCCGCGCCCCGCCTTCCCTCTCTTCCAGTCTTCGCGCTTGACCCACTCGTCGACGAAGACGAGGACGCACGGCCACGACCAGGCCTTCGTGACCGAGTTGAACAGGTCCCTCGCGTCCTTCTTCTCCTTTCGGCCCCTTGGCCGCGGGATCTCAGGCGGATGCGTCTCGTACCAGTCCCCCTTCCGGATCCTGTACCGGCCGATCGCCGTCGCCACGACGTGCGCCATGTTGCTCAGGTGGACGTGGTAGGCCTCGCGCGCGTCGAGGAGGTCGCGCACGGAAAGCGAGCTGTAGCCCGGATGCGCGCGGAAGCGCGGAGGGAGGGAAGGGGAGGGCGCGGCGAGCTTGGGCATGGTGGCTCCTCGAAGACGAAGGGACCTGCGTTCCCGGGGGTCGGGGGCTTCCCCGTATTCCGTTATGTGTGAATGGGTTGCGTGGGAGCGGGCTCGCGCGCTGTCGACGCTCCGCGCCCTTCGGTGTCGCGTTCGCTCTCGTGCCGTCGTGTCTCGCCGCGCCTCCGAGTCGAAGTGGATGGACTTCTTCGGCGCGGTACGAGCGGACGAGGACAACCCACCCGAGAGTTCCCCGGGTCGAGGCAACGGAATGGCGACCTTTCCTGAAACGAAGCTCCGCGAGAGGGTCGGAACTCCTACAGGACGGGAGCGGAAAAGTGCGTTCATCGGTTGTCGGGTCCGAGCCCGAATGCCCCCCCCGAGCGCCCTTCAGCGCAGTCGGCGTCGTGCCTGGAGCCCTCCGCACTCAGCGGGCGAAGGTTCGGGACGGCGCGAGGGCGAGGCCGAGGATCAGCTGGTCGGCCTGGACGGCGTCCGGCTCGGAGCGGAGAGGCCCGCAGGACCAGGAGCCGCGTCGCGGATCGGGAAGTCGACCTCGCCCGGCGGGGTGTCGACGAGGTCGACCGCTTTCTCGACCCAGGCCCCTTCCTCCCACCAGGAGACGACGACCCGGAGGATCGGCGCCTCGGGGGAGCCGGCGCGGGTCACGAAGGCGATGTGGATCCCGTCGTCGTCGTCGAGGGTCGTGGGGGCGGAGGCCTCTCCGCCCCTGTGTAAGGGGAGACTCTTGGGCGGCCGAGCGATGGCGGACGTCACGCGCGCTCATGGAGAACCGCCGGGCGGGGCCCGGGATCCTTCCGCGGCTAGGCTCCGCGAGAGGGCGAAAAGTACGACACCCGGCGAGCAGGATTCTGCGGAAGCGAGGGGGGCAGGGCGCCGCCCCGCGGTTGGGAGATGGCGAGGGCGGATGCGCCCGGCCGGCTTCGGCGGTAGCCTACCGGGTCGGGCCCGCCGTGCCCGGGAGGAGCAGAGGATGGCCGAAGAGCAGATCACCGCGGGGAACATCGCCAAGGAGCTGGGGGCCTCCCCCGCGCAGGTGAAGAAGGCGATCGAGGCGCTGAAGCTCGCGCCCGTCGCGAAGAAAGGCGCCTGCAGCTACTACTCGCGCGAGCAGGTGAAGAAGATCAAGGGCGCACTGAAGTAGGCCTCGCCGGCCGGCCCGAGGGAGCGAGAGGCCCCGCTCCGCCTCCGGGGAGCGGGCCTTCCGGCTCCTCCGTCAGAACTCCGGCGGCAGCTTCGCGAGCTCCTCCGCGGTGAAGACCGGCCCGTCCTTGCAGACGTAGACGGGGCCGATGTTGCAGCGGCCGCACTTTCCGATGCCGCATTTCATCCGGTTCTCGAGCGTCGTGTAGATGCGATCGTCGGCGAAGCCGAGCTTCTTCAGCACGGGAAGCGTGAACTTGATCATGATCGGCGGCCCGCAGACGATCGCGTAGGCGTTCGTCGCGGACGGGGCCGACTTCTCGACGATCGTCGGGACGAAGCCGACCTCGCCCGCCCAGTCCGGCGTCTCGCCGCCGGGGTCGACGGTCTGGTGGAGCCTCACGTCCGCGCGCGCGGCCCACTCCTCGAGCTCGCGCTTGTAGACGAGGTCGGAGACGGAGCGGGCGCCGTAGACGATCGTGACGTCCTTGAAGCGGTCCCTGAGGTCGAGGGCGTTCCAGATGACGGAGCGGACGGGCGCGAGACCGATGCCGCCGGCGATGAAGACGAGGCTCGACCCCTCCATCCTCTCGAGCGGGAAGTGGTTCCCGTAGGGGCCGCGGAAGCCCATCGTGTCGCCGACGTTCAGGTCGCGCAGGGCCGTCGTCGCCTTGCCGACGGTCTTGAAGCTGCACTCGATGTAGCCCCGGCGGGTCGGGGAGGAGGCGATGCAGAAGGTGCACTCGCCGGCCCCGAAGGCGGAGTACTCGCCGAACTGGCCCGTCTTGAAGTCGAACGTCCGGGCGACCTCGGGATCGAGGAACTCGAGGCGAAAGGTTCGCGTGTCGGGGGTCTCGTCGACGAGGCCGGCGATCTTCACGCGGTACGGCTCGTAAAGGTTCAAGCGGCACCTCCGGCGGGGGCGGCGGCGCGGGCGGCGATCGCCCCGAGGACGTCGGGGAGGTCCATCCCTCCGGGGCAGGCGCGGCTGCAGCGGCCGCAGCCGGTGCAGAGGAGCTCGCCGAAGCGCTCGGGGTAGATCGAGAACTTGTGCAGGACCCTCTGCCGGTAGCGGGCGTCCTGGACGGAGCGCGGGTTGTGGCCCGAGGCGTGGAGCGTGAAGCGGGCCGTCTGGCAGGTGTCCCAGTTGCGGCGGCGCGTCCCGCGCGTCACCCCCTCGGGCTCGTCGACGATGTCGAAGCAGTGGCAGGTGGGGCAGACGGAGGCGCAGGCTCCGCAGCCGTGGCAGCGGAGGGCGATGCCGTCCCAGACGGGGTCGTCGAAGTGCCCGCCGAGCCAGGCAGTGACGGGGGCGAGCGATCCGACCGGCTCGACCCTCCCTTCGAGGAGGCCGGCGCGGCGCCTCGCGACGTCGGCCTCGTTCGGGGGCTCGCCGAAACGTCCCGCGTGGGCGGAGAGGAGCGCCTCCCCCTTCGGCGTGACGACTTCGACGGCGAAGCCGTCGTCGAGGGGCAGGAGGAGGAGGTCGGCGCCGCGGGTGCCGGCGGGGCCGTTCCCGGTCGCGCCGCAGAAGCACGAGGCGTCGCCCTTGCCGCAGGCGACCGAGACGATCGTCGTCGCCTCGCGCCGGCCGAACCAGAGCTCGTCGCGGTAGTCCCAGCCCATGACCTTGTCGAGCGCCGCGACGCCCGCGGCGTCGCACGGCACGGCGCCGAGGACGAGGCGGGGCGGGAACGTCGTCGGGACGGAGTCGATCGCGACGTCGGGTCCGCTCTTGCGGAACGAGAAGAGCGGCTCGGTCGGCGGGAGGAAGAGCGACTTCAGGGAGAGGCGCGGCAGGCCGCCGTCGAGGACGGCCTCCTCGAGGCGCGCGACGGGGCGGTAGTCGAGGCGGCCGTCGGGCGCGCGGACGGGCGCCACGACGCCGACGCCGGAGCCGACGAGGTCGTCGACGAGGGCGGCGAGCTGGCTGCGGGAGATCGTGCGTCCGTTCACAGGATGAACTCCTGGGCGTCGTCCTTCTGGAAGGAGCCGACGGGCGACGGGACGGCGGGGTCGTCCGTCGCGGTGTATCCGAACCGCTCGGAGGCGACTCGGGCGAGCTTCAGGTTCAGGAGGCCGAGCGGGATGTCGACGGGGCAGGCCCGCTCGCACTCGCCGCAGTCGACGCAGCGCCCCGCGAGGTGAAGGGCGCGCGTCACGTTCCAGGCGAAGGCGCCGCGCGGGTGAGGCGACGAGTCGACCCACTGCGGCTGCGTCTTGTCGGCGACGCACCGCTCGCAGAAGCACATCGGGCAGGCCTCGCGGCAGGCGTGACAGCGGACGCAGCGCCCGAGCTCGTCCTGCCAGAAGGCCCAGCGCTCGTCGGCCGTCCTCGCCTCGAGATCGGCGATCCGCACGTCGCGTCGGCTCTCGCCGGGAGGGGCGGCGGGAAGCTCGCCGACCGTGTGATCGGCGAGCTTCGGCTCTCTCGAGTTGCAGCCGGGGCAGCGGTCCGCGACGGTCGCGGGGGAGAGCGGCTCGGGAGAGGCGGGGTCGGCGATGACGCCGCCGCACCGCACGCCGATGACGACGACGTCCTCGCGCGCGAGCTGCGTCTCGCGGACGAGGCCGGCGACGGCCCGGGCGTCGCACCCCTTCACGACGACGGCGGCTTTGCCGAGCTTCTTCACCTGCGTCCGTCGTGGCGAGAGGTACGGGACGAGGTTCTGCGTGCAGCGGGGGTCGAAGACGAGGCGCCCGGCGGCGGCCGCGTCCGTCGCGAAGGCGGGGCGGACGCCGCGCGGCCCCTCCTCCCACCCGAGGACGACGTTCACCGTCCCCTCGGCAAGGAGCTTCGTGGCGAGGTCGCGGAGCTCCTTCATCGCTCACCTCCGCCGCCCGGCGCGGGATTCGGCGCGGGCGCACCCGCCGCGGGCCAGGCGGGAAGCTCCGTCCCCGGGTAGCCGGAGAACGGGCCGAGGGCCCGGACCCGGGCCGTTGCGTCGTTCACGACCTCGCGCCACTTCTGCCCCTCGGAGGCCGAGACCCACGAGAACGTGATCCGCCCCTCGGGCAGGCCGAGGAACTCGATCAGCTCCTTGAAGAACGCGAAGCGGCGCCTCGCATGGTAGTTGCCGGAGGTGTAGTGGCAGTCGGCGGGGTGGCAGCCGCTGACGATGACGCCGTCGGCCCCCCTCTCGAACGCTTTGACGATGAAGAGCGGGTCGATCCGCCCCGTGCAGGGGAGCCGAACGATCCTGACGTTCGCGTCCATCTGGAGGCGGCTCGTCCCGGCGAGGTCGGCGCCGGTGTAGGTGCACCAGTTGCAGACGAACGCCGTGAGGCGGGGCTCAAAGGAGGTCTTGTCGAGGGTGGCGTTCATTTCGGTGTCCTCAGAGCGCGAGGGCGTTCACTTCGGCGTAGATCTGCTCGTCGGTGAAGCCCATCAGCTCCACGCTCTTCGACGGGCAGGTCGCCTGGCAGGTGCCGCAGCCCTGGCAGACGCCGGGGTTGACGTCGGCGACGACCTTCAGGAGGTTCCCCTTCCGGTCGCGGACCTCCTTGTGCTCCACCGCGCCGTAGGGGCAGACCCTCTCGCAGTGGAAGCAGCCGGCGCAGAGCGCGGCGTCGACGCGGGCGACGGTCGGCTCCCGCTCGAGCATCTCGTTCGAGAAGAGGCCGAGGACCTTCGCGGCCGCCGCGCTCGCCATGGCGACGGAGTCGGGTATGTCGCGCGGCGCCTGGCAGGCGCCCGCGACGAAGACGCCGGCCGTGTTCGTCTCGACGGGACGGAGCTTCGGGTGCGCCTCGTTGATGAAGCCGTGCCGGTCGTAGGAGACCGAGAGCGTCTGGGCGAGCTTCTCGATCCCCTTCCGCGGCCGCATCGCCGTCGCGAGGACGACCATGTCGGCGTCGATCTCGACCGGCGTGCCGTTGAGCGTGTCGAAGCCGAGGACCTTCACGACGTCACCGTCCCGGTAGACGCGGGAGACGCGCCCGCGGACGTAGACGGCCCCGTCCTCCTCGACGGCCCGGCGCGTGAACTCGTCGTATCCCTTCCCGGCAGCCCGGACGTCCATGTAGAAGACCGTCGCCTCGCCATCGTGCACCTTGTGCCGGTAGAGCATCGTGTGCTTGGCGACGTACATGCAGCAGACCTTCGAGCAGTAGTCGATCCCCTTCGCCGGGTCGCGCGACCCGACGCACTGGAGGAAGACGATCTTCTTCGGCACCTTGCCGTCCGAGGGGCGGAGGAGCTTCCCCGCCGTCGGCCCGGAAGCCGAGGCGAGCCGCTCGAACTGGAGGCCATCGATGACGTCGGGGACGGTCCCGTAGCCGTACTCGCCGTAGCCCTTCAGGCCGGCGGCGGGCTGGTCCTTCCCGATGGAGTAGAGCTCGTAGCCGGTCGCGACGACGATCGCCCCGACCTTCTCGGTGACGAAGCGGTCCTCCTGGGCGAAGTCGATCGCCCCGCGAGCGCAGGCCTCCTTGCACTTGCCGCAGGCGTCCTTCTTCATGCCGCGCGCTCTCCCCTTGAAGTACGCGCAGTGCTCGCGGTCGATGACCGGGATGTTCGGGACGGCCTGCGGGAACGGGACGTAGATCGCCGTCCTCTTCCCGAGCCGCTCGTCGAACTCGCTCGGGACGTTCTTCACGACGCATGCCTTCTGGCAGGCGCCGCAGCCGTTGCACTTCGTCTCGTCGACGCTCCGCGCCTTCTGCCGGATCGTGACCTTGAAGTTGCCGATGTACCCTTCGACGGCGTCGACCTCGCAGTAGGCCATCAGCCTGATCCGCGGGTGCTGGTAGACCTCCACCATCCGCGGCGTCAGGATGCACTGCGAGCAGTCGAGCGTCGGGAAGGTCTCCGAGAGCTGGCTCATGTGCCCGCCGATGGAGGGCTCCTTCTCGACGAGGACGACCTCGGCGCCGCCGTCCGCCAGGTCGAGCGCCGCCTGGATGCCGGCGATGCCGCCGCCGATGACGAGGGCCCGCTTCTCGACCGGGATCCGGATCGTCTCGAGCGGGACGTTCCTCTTGACCTTCTCGACGATGACGCGCGCGAGGTCGATCGCCTTGTCCGTCGCCGCTTCGCGGTCCTCGTGGATCCACGAGCAGTGCTCGCGGATGTTCGCCATCTCGCAGAGGAAGGGGTTGAGGCCCGCCCCGCCTGCGGCGCGGCGGAACGTCCTCTCGTGCATGTGGGGCGAGCAGGCCGAGACGACGACGCCCGTGAGCCCCTTCTCGGCGATCGCCTGCTTGATGAGCGCCTGCCCCGGGTCGGAGCACATGTACTTGTAGTCGACGGCGTGTGCGACGCCCGGGAGCTTCCCGAGCTCCTCGGCGACGCGGGCGCAGTCGACCGTCCGGCCGATGTTCTCGCCGCAGTGGCAGACGAAGACGCCGATGCGAGCCATCAGACGGTCTCCTTCCCGGCCGTCGCTTCCGCGGCCGGCTTCGGCGTCGCGGGCTTCGCCGCGCCGGCCGGCGGCTTCGCGGCGGGCTTCGGCGCGAGGGCGCGCTCCACGAAGCCCTTCGTCTCGACGAAGTGCCTCCCGAGGCCGAGCGAGCCGGCGTCGAGGCCGAGCGCGAGGCCGACGAGCTCGGAGAGGTAGAGGACGGGGAGCTCCGTCTCGCCGCGCCGCACGAGAGCCTTCTGCCGGAAGTCGAGGTTCGAGTGGCACATCGGGCAGGCGACGGCGATGGCGTCGGCGCCGGCGGAGCGCGCGTCGTCGAGGATCGCGCGCGAGAGGCGGACGACGGAGCCGGTCCGCGCGACGGAGAAGGCGCCGCCGCAGCAGTCGAGGCGGCGCCGCCAGGCGACGGGCGTCGCTCCCGTCGCGGCGACGACCTCCTCCATCGAGACCGGGTCCTCCGGGTCGTCGAAGGAGCAGACCTCGGAGGGGCGGACGAGGAGGCAGCCGTAGTAGCAGGCGACCTTCAGCCCCGTGAGGGGCCGGACGGCGCGCTCGCGGAGTAGGTCGAGCCGCGCGCGGAGGACCTCGACGAGGTTCCTCGGCGCGACCGTGGAGGGGAAGGGGCGGCCGAGGACGTCCTCGATCGTCTCCGCGAGCGCCGCGTCGCACGCGACGGCGTGGCGGGCGCTCGCGAGCCGGTTGTAGCAGGCGGCGCAGGGGGCGAGGAGCTGGTCGTGCCCCTGCTCCTCGGCGAGCGCGAGGTTGCGGGCCGGGAGCGCCACGGAGAGGAGATGGCTCGTCGCGTGGGCCGAGGTCGCGCCGCAGCACGACCAGTCGTTCACCTCGACGAGCTCGAGGTCGAGCGGCGGGGCGATGGCCCGGAGGCTCTCGTCGAGCTCCCGGGCCGTTCCGTGGAGCGAGCAGCCGGGGTAGTAGCCGACTCTCACGCGCCCTCCTTCTTCCCGGAGGCGGCGCGGGTCGCCTCTTCGCACGCCTCGAAAATCCGCCGGACCTCCTTCACGCCGTCGATCGGGTGCGGGACGAAGCCGAGCTTCCCGCGGGCGACGAGACCGGGCGCTGTCGCGACGTCCTGGAGGAGCGCGCCCGTGCGGAGCTTGTAGTCGGCGACGAGGCCGAGCTCGAAGGAGCGGCCCGTCCACCGCACCTGGTCGAGGAAGGCGCGGTGGAAGGCGAGGAGGGCGCGCGGCGGCGAGCCGGGCGAGGCCTCGAGCGCCATCTCGCGGAGGGCGTCCATCGTCCGCGCCGGGTCGCAGCCGTTCGGGCAGCGCTCCGTACAGGTCTCGCACGTCAGGCAGAGCCAGATCGACTCGTCCGCGAGGAGGCGCGCGCGCGCGTCCTGGTTCACGAGGCGCATGACGTCGTGCGGGCGGAGCCGGGTCTCTCCGGCCATCGGGCAGCCGGCGGAGCACTTCCCGCACTGGTAGCAGCGGGCGGTGTTCTTCCCCGTCCGCTCCTTCATCTCCGCGCGCAGCGACAGCGGGCCGTGCGCGGGAGCGTCCGTTCCGTGAGTCCTCATTTCCGACGGTCCTCCGGTTCTCTCGCGGGGGCGCGGGCTCGTGGAGTCCGACCGGGAATCGTAGTCCCCGCCGCGTACGGAGTGAAGCTCGGAGAATCCGTACGGGACCGGAGCGGCTCGAATGAAGTGCCCGCTTCCGGACCGGCCGGGGCCCCTTTGCCAGCGGGTCACGCCTCGCGAGACGATCCGCCCGGTCGAGCCGGCTCCGAGGCGCCGGCTCGCCAGCGAGGAGCCGGAATGCGAGAGGGCGAGAGGCGGCGTGCGGGCGCCGGGGTGCGGGAGGGGACCGGGAGGAGCGGCCTCTTCCCCTGGCCGCCGCGGGACCTCCGCTGGGCCCGGCCCGTGCAGGTCGCGCTCCGGACGCTCCACGTTGCGGCGATGGCGGTCGTCCTCGGCGGCCTCGCGTTCGACGTCCCGGACGCGAGGCTCCACACCGCCGGGATCGTCACGCTCGCGAGCGGCGCCGGGCTCCTCGCGGTCGAGATCGCGCGGTCGGGCGTCTACCTCTACATGCTCGCCGGCGCCGTCACCCTCCTCAAGCTCGCACTCCTCGTGATCGGGCAGGCGTATCCCGCCGCGCGCTTCGAGCTCTACCTCGCCGCGACGCTCCTCGCCTCCGTCGGTTCGCACATGAGCAGCTCGTGGCGGCACTACTCGCTTCTCGAGCGGAGGACGCTCACCCGGGAGTGAGGGACCCGGCGCCCGGCGCCGTGCCCGGGGCGGCTCCTCGCGCTCCGGCCCCGCGTTCTCCCGGTGCGCCGAGCCGGCCGAGAGGAGCATCATGAGCACATGCGACGGGTGTCGCTCTCCGCACGATGCCTCGTTCCGATCGCGCTCTTCGCTTTCGTGACGATCGCGGCGGCGGGGGTGCCGCCGAACGATACGGTCACCGTGCGAAGGAGCTCGATCCGCCTCGTCGCCCCGGCGACGGTCGTGCCCTACCGCGGCGGCTCCCGGTGCTCGTACCTGTTCGGCCCGTCGTTGCAGGCCGGCCCCTACACGTTTCAGCAGCAGGGCTCCGGCCTCCACCTCCGCGACGAGCGGACCGGTGAGGAACGGTGGATCGCGATTTCCGAGCTCGCCGAGAGCGCGGGCTGGCCGCTGGACCCGGGGTCGCACCGCATGCTCGACGACACGAGCGGGATGGCTGTGGGGAACGAGGAGCTCTGGGTCGGGACGAAGGGCGCCGGCATCCTCGCCTACTCTCCCCACGCGGGCACGTGGCGACGCTACGACTGCAAGGAAGCGATGCTTCCCGGCCATCACATGATCGTCTCGTACGCGGACGACTCGTTCGTCTTCGCGACGAACCTCTACCACCGGGACCTCCCGACGACGATCGCGGAGCCGTCCCTCCACGTCTACAGCTACGCGGAAGAAGCGTGGTTCGAGGTCCTCACCGTGCCGTCGGCGGGCGGGACGTTCACGAAGTGCCCTCCCGAGATGCGCGCCATCCTCCAGCGGGCCTGGGATCACACGGCGCTCGCGAACGAGCCCGCCGTCGCGCTCAAGGCCGCCGGGCTGGTGCACCCTCGCGTCGTTTGGGTGCCCGAGGAGGGAACTTACATCCTCGAGTTCCCGCACCGCGTGAAGGAGCTCGAGCTCGTCACCCGCCTTCGCCTCGCGCGCGCCGACCTCGACGGGGCCCTCCTGCGCTGCCGCGAGTGACGGGCGGCTCCTCTTCGGGCCTCGCAGGGCCTCGCGGCGGCGCTCGGCGCCCCGCGCGCGAGGGAGAGGCGGGGCCGGGTCGCTCCCCGGGCGGAGGGCGCCGTCTCAGGTCTGGATCGGGTTCGCGGGCTCCGGCCAGGGCCTTGGGCCGGCGACGGGGCAGTGGAGCCAGCGGCGCCGTTCCAGGTCCGCGCAGACGGCCTCGCGCAGCTCGTCCGGGCCGCGCCCGTCGAGGGCCTCCCGGACGTACGGAGCGATCGCGAGGAGCTCGAGCCTCATCCGGACAGTCCGGAAGACGCGCGGGACCCGCTCCCCGGGAGCCTGGACGTGGTGGAGGCCCCCGCTGTAGGCGACGAGCATCCGGCCCTCGCCGACCGCCTCGAGGACGTCGGCGATCCCGCCGCGGACGGTCATCGGCCGGCCGTGCGCGTCGAGCCCGTTCGTCCGCATCATCCGGCCCTCGGGGAGGAGGACGACCATAGACTCGGGGTCGATCTTCCGGAGGACCTCGAACCACGTGTGGTCCCGGGCGCGGGAGATCGGCACGACCTGCGCGGCGATCATCCTGAAGAGCATCCCGACGATCGGGCGGGCGGTCGTCTTCTCGGCGGCCGGCAGGACGCCGTGGAAGGCGACCTGGCGGATGAAGCCGTTCGGCGCCCCTCCGAGGAAGATCGGTTCGTAGAGGCTCGTGTGGTGGAGGAAGACGAGGAGCCGCAGGTGCTCCCACCGGTCGGGCGGAGGGTCGCCGACCCAAGTCATCTCGACGCGGTAGAAGAGGCGGGCGAGCCCCTTGAGCGCGAGGAGGAACCCGTAGACGAGCCAGGGACGCATCCTGGCGCGCCTCACACTCCGAACGTCCTCGCCACGAGGCTCCTGGCGCGTGCGGGGTCCGTCGTCCCCTTCACGATCGCGCGGCCGTCGGAGAAGAGGGTCATCTCGACGTCGTCCGCGCGGTAGCGCAGCAGGTAGTCGTTCGACACGACCTCCCCGAGAGGGCGGAGGCGCTCGGCGAGCGCGGCGAAGTCGGGCCTCGACGGGACGAGCGGGCGGACCTGCACCGAGTCCCGGCCGCAGAGGGCCGAGGCGGGGGACGTCTCGACCGACAGGAAGTCGAAGCGGCGGCCGGCGCAGCAGGGGCACGCCGGGTCGCGGGGCACCGCCATCCGGGTGAAGCGGGCCTCCCAGACGTCGGCGTAGACGAGCTCGGCCTCGGGCGGTGCCTCGCGCGTCGCGAGGAAGCGGAGGGCGCGACCGACCTGCATCGAGGCGGCGAGGTGGGCCGCGGGGCCGAGGATCCCCGCCGTGTCGCAGGTGGCGGACGAGCCCGGCTCGGGGATCTCGCCGAGGAGGCAGCGGAGGCACGGCGTGACGCCCGGGACGAGGAGCGCCGCGAGTCCGGTCGCGGCGATGCAGGCGCCGTAGACCCACGGCAGGCCCTTCTCGACGCAGGCGTCGTTCAGGAGGAAGCGGGCCTCGAACGAGTCGAAGCCGTCGATGACGAGGTCGATTCCGTCGAGGAGGCTCCGGACGTTCCCCGGGCCGACGTCGGCGACGACCGGCTCGACCGCGACGTCCGCGTTGACGCGGCCGATCCGCCGTGCGGCGGCGATTGCCTTCGGGAGCCCCTCGCGGACGTCGGCCTCGTCGAAGAGCGCCTGCCTCTGGAGGTTCGAGAGCTCGACGACGTCCCGGTCGACGACCCGGAGGAAGCCGACGCCGGCCCGGGCGAGGAGGCTCGCCGACTCGGCCCCGAGGCCGCCGCAGCCGGCGACGAGGACACGGGCGGCCCGGACGCGGGCCTGGCCTTCGGCCCCGAAGGGGCGGAAGAGGACCTGGCGGGAATATCGGTCGCCGTGCGGGGGACTCATCGCGACGGATTCTCTCGCGAGAACGTCCGGTGCAATCCGGCCTTTCCTTGCCCCGCTTCGATGCCCGATGCTACCGTTCCAAAGCGGTCGGCCCTTCCCGACGCCCCTTCGGGGCGCGCCGGCCGGCCGCGACGAGGCGAGCATGTCGACAAGCCCTGCGACCGATTCCCCGACGACCTCGACCGCGCGCGACTACACCGTCCGCACGAGCTACACGCAGGGCCTCGAGGAGATGAGGGCGGCCCACAAGGTCCTCCTCGAGGTGCCGTTCACGCCGAGCGAGCCGGAGCGCGGCTACAACATGAGGTCGCTCCACGTCGACCTGACGGCCATGAAGGTGACCGAGAAGAAGGTCACGCAGCAGATGAAGGACCTCTTCGTCGGCGGGCGCGGCTTCGGCCTCTGGTACCTCTGGAACGCGACGACGCCGGCGACTCGCTGGAACGACCCGGAGAACGAGATCGTCATCGCCCCCGGGCCGATCGCCGGCATCACGCAGTACCCGGGGACCGGCAAGTCCCTCGTCGTCTCGATCTCGCCCCTGACGGACATCCCGATCGACTGCAACGTCGGCGGCTACTACGGGCCGCTCCTGAAGTTCTGCGGCTTCGACGCGATCGAGATCCAGGGGAAGGCGGCCGCCGAGGTCGTCGTCGTCGTCGACGGTCCGCGCGGCGTCATCCGGATCGAGGAGTGCCCCCTCGAGCCGCCCGACAGCCACGTCCTCTCCGAGATCTTCACGCACATGTACGCGACGGGCCCCGAGGACTACAAGAACGTGTCCGTCGTCTCGGCGGGGAAGGGCTCGGACCACTCGTACATCGGCTGCCTCAACTTCTCCTTCTGGGACCTCCGCAGGAAGGCCGCGCGCCTGAAGCAGGCGGGGCGCGGCGGGGTCGGGACGGTCTTCCGCGACAAGAAGCTCAAGGCCCTCGTCGTCCGCGGGCCGGTCATCAAGGCCGACCTGAACCACGTCGCCGACCGGGCTCGAATCCAGAAGGTCGGGAGCGTCATCAACAAGGAGATCCACGACCTCGACTCCTCGCAGTGCAACATGCGCCGCCAGGGGACGGCCCACCTCGTCGAGGTGATGGACGCCTACGACCTCCTCCCGGTGAAGAACTTCCAGTACGGCAACCATCCCGACACGAAGAACATCGCGTCGTGGGTCTGGGACAAGCGCTTCACGCAGGGGATCCCGGACGGCTGCTGGTACGGCTGCACGATGTCGTGCTCGAAGGGAGCGGACGGGCACGTCGTGAAGACGGGGCCCTACAAGGGCGACGTCGTGACGGTAGACGGCCCCGAGTACGAGAACGCCGCCGGCCTCGCGGCGAACTGCGGCATCTTCGACCCCGACTGGCTCCTCGAGTCGAACTTCTACTGCGACACCTACGGCGTCGACACGATCTCCTTCGGCACGCTCTGCGCGTTCGTCATGGAATGCTGGCAGCGGGGCATCCTGAACGCCGAGCGAACGGGCGGCCTCGACCTGACATGGGGGAACGCCGAGGCGCAGATGGAGCTCCTCCACCAGATGGCGCGGGGCGAGGGCTTCGGCGTGATCGCGGGGAAGGGGATCCGCCAGATGAAGCGGATCTTCGCGGAGAACGGCTGGGGCGACCCGAAGCTGATGAACGACATCGGCATGGAGGTCAAGGGGCTCGAGTACTCGCAGTACCAGTCGAAGGAGTCGCTCGCGCAGCAGGGGGGCTACGCCCTGACGAACAAGGGCCCCCAGCACGACGAGGCGTGGCTCATCTTCATGGACATGGTCAACAAGCACCTGCCGACGTTCGAGGCGAAGGCGGAGGCGCTCCACTACTTCCCGCTCTTCCGGACGTGGTTCGGCCTGAACGGGCTCTGCAAGCTCCCCTGGAACGACATCGAGCCGGCGAACAACGCCGAGCAGGCCGAGCCGGCCAAGGTGCCCGAGCACGTCCACAACTACTGCGAGATCGCCTCCGGCGTGACCGGGATCGAGGTCACGAAGGAGAAGATCATCGAGCAGTCGGAGAAGGTCTACAACTTCCAGAGGATCTTCAACCTGCGGCGCGGCTACGGGAAGCGCGAGCACGACTGGCCGCCGTACCGCTCCGTCGGCCCGGTGACGGTCGAGGAGTACGAGTCGCGCGCGGAGCGCTACGACAAGCAGATGCGCGAGGAGATCGGCGTCGACCCGGAGGGGAAGACGACCGAGGAGAAGATCGCGATCACGAGGCAGTACCGCGAGGACCGCTACTCGAAGCTGTGCGACGCGGTCTACAAGCGTCGCGGCTGGACGACGGACGGCGTCCCGACCGTCGCGACGCTCGAGAAGCTCGGCATCGCCCTTCCCGAGCTCGTCGAGCTCGTGAAGCAGCACGGGGGCTGAGCGAATGGGCGCGGACCCCGGCGCGCCGCCGGCGGCGGATCGAGACACGCGGCTCGCCGTGAACGGCGAGCCGCTCGACTGGCGCGAGGGGATGACCGTCCGCGACGTGCTGCAGGCGAAGAACTACGTCTTCAAGCTCCTCATCGTCACGGTGAACGGCACCCTCGCCCCGCGTGGTTCGTACGACGACTTCGTCGTTCCGGCCGGCGCTGACGTCAAGGTCGTCCATCTCATCAGCGGCGGCTGAGGCCGCCGTCTCGAAAGCAGCGACATCGCGGGGCGGCGCGGCCGCCCGCGGGAGGTCCGAAGTGACCCGAGCCTCGAAGAGCGTCCTTCTCGTCGCCGCCGTCCTCGTCGCGGCGGCATCGCTCCGTCCGCTTCGCGCCCAGGAGCCGGCCACGGCGGCGGTCCCGGCGGCGCCGAAGGGGATCGCCCTCTCCGGCTCGGTGAAGAAGGCCGGCGTCGTCGACGGCGCCCGGCTTGCCGCCCTGTCGCGCCACGCCGTCCTCGCGAAGGTGCCGGGGGCATCGCGTTACCGCGGGACGTTCGAGACCGAAGGGGTCTCCCTGAAGGAGCTCCTCGAGAGCGCCGAGGTCGCGAAGGCGACGAACGACAACTTCGACCGTCCGCTCGACCTCGCGGTCGTGGTGACCGGTCGGGACGGGAAGAAGGCGCTCTTCTCGTGGGGCGAGCTCTTCCTCCTCGGCGACGCGGGCGCGGCGCTCCTCGTCGAGAGGATGCGGCCGCTCGTCCCGCACCACCACGAGGCGATCGAAGACCCACGCTTCGCGCCGGGGAGCTGGTTCGGCGTCGAGGCGCGCGAGAAGCTCGACGTCTCCGGCTGCGCGGGGTGCCACGACGGCGGCAAGCTCGGGAAGATCGACGTCCCGCGCGGCCTCTGCCTCGTCCCGACGCGCGACGCGACGGGACGCCGCTTCGTCGAGGACGTCGTCTCGATCGAGGTCCGGCAGGCCGGCTTCCCGGCGCCGCCGCGGAAGCGTGACCTCAAGGACCCGTGGGTCGAGGCGCCGGCATTCGTCCTCCCGGACGGCTCGTCGACGCCGCTCACCGTCGCGGCCCTGAAGGCCGTCCCGCGCGCCGGGGGAGCGGACGACGGGATCGGCCTCGGGCGGGGCTTTCACGGGCACCGGTCCTTCGAAGGGGCCAGCCTCGCGGCGCTCCTCAAGTCGAAGCTCCCCGCCGGGACCGACCCGGGGCTCCTCTTCGTCGTCGTCACGGCGAGCGACGGCTACCGCTCGCTCTACTCCGGCGGCGAGGTCCTCCTCTCGCGTCTCCCGGAGAACGTCCTCCTCGTCGACACCGAGGGGGGCAAGCCGCTCCTTCGGAAGTCGGGGCGGCTCGAGTCGTACGCGCGGGCCGACTTCTTCGTCGACCGCTCGGTGCGGAACCTCGCCGAGGTCCGCGTCCTCATCGCGCGCTGAGGTGCGCGGGCGGCAGGGGTCGGCGCGAGCCGGCCCCGGGCCGTCCCGGCGGGACGACAGGAGCAGGGTACCCCCCTTCCCGGCCCCGGCGGACCGCCCCGCTCGGTGCCCCCCCCCGCTCGGTGCCAGGCGTGAAATCGTGTATTGCTTCTAACAATACACGATTTCACGCCTGGCACCATTCCCCGTGGCACCATTCCCCTGGGGGCGGGCACCAGCCCCGGGGCGTCAGCGGTCCTCGGGCTCCTCGATGAGGTGGACGAGGACCTCGTCGCCCGACTTCAGCTCCGTCGCGTCGGCGGGGACGAGGGCGAGGGCGTTCGAGCGGAGCATCGAGGAGAGGATGCCGGAACCCTGCGGGCCGGAGGGGGAGACGACGACGCGATCGCCGTCGCGGCGGGCGCGGACGCGGATCAGGTGGACCTTGCCGTCGGGCGCCGACTTGCGGAAATCCCCCTCAAAGGTCGCCGTCGCCTCGGGGCGGAGGAGCTTCGAGCGCCCCATCATCTTCCGGAGCGCCGGCCTCACGTACTCCTCCATGCAGACCATGGCGGCGACGGTGTTGCCGGGGACGCCGAAGACCGGGGTCCCGTCCCAGAGCCAGAAGCCGAGCGGGCCGCCCGGCTTCTGCTGCACCTTCCAGAAGACCTCGCGGGCGCCGGCTTCGGCGAGGACCGCCTTGACGAAATCGTAGTCGCCGACGGAGATCCCGCCGTTCGTGACGATCACGTCGGCCTCCGCGCGGGCGCGGGCGAGGGCGGCCGTCACCGCCTCGCGCGTGTCGGGGACACGCGGGATCGGGACGGGGGTCGCGCCGAAGGCCAGGGCCTGGCCACACATCGTCTGGACGTTCGAGTCGCGGATCTGTCCCGGCCCCGGCTTCGCCGAGGCGTCGACGAGCTCGTCGCCCGTCGTCAGGATCGCGACGCGGACGCGCGGCCTCACGGCGACCTCGGCGATCCCGACGGAGGCGAGGATGCCGAGCGAGGCGGGGGTGAGGACGAAACCGGCCGGGAGGAGCTCCTCGCCTTCGCGGAGGTCCTCGCCGGCGAGCCGAACGTTCGCGCCCCGCTTCACGGGGGCGGTGATCCGCACGCGGTTCCCCTCGGAGAGCGTCGATTCCACGGGGACGACGCTGTCGGCGCCGGCCGGAAGCGGCGCGCCGGTCATGATCCGGATCGCGGTGCCGGACCTCACCTCGTGCGCCGCGATGCTCCCGGCGGGAAGGTCGGCGAGTACGTCGAGGAGGACGGGCGACGCGACCGACGCGGGAGAGAGGTCGTCGTGCCTCACGGCGTAGCCGTCCATCGCCGAGTTCGTGAACGGAGGGACGGTCTCGGGGGAGACGACGCGGTCGGCGAGGACGAGGCCGAGGGCGTCGAAGAGACCCGTTGGCCGGGCCGAGAGCGGAGCGGCCGAGGCGAGGATCAGGTCGAGGGCTTCACGACAGGTCGTCATCGGGGCTCCCTTCGCGAGGGATGAGGTGGACCGAGGATGCGGAGAAGGTCGCCTCGACGGGATGGCCCGGTCGGAGGGCGAGGTCGTGCGCGACGCGGCGCGTGACGAGGGCCTGGAGCGGGCCGGCGGGGAAGCCGGCGTCGATCCGGACGTGGAGCGTCGCGCCGTGGTCGACGACGCTCTCCACGGCGCCGGGAAATCGGTTCAGGCCTGGCGCGGGGGCTCCGCCGGCGGGCGGCTCCACGAGGATCTCCTCCCGCCGAACGCAGGCGTCGACGGGCGTCCCTTTCGCGAGGACCGTGCGCGAGAAGAGGAGCCGCTCGCCGACGACGACCTCGGAAAGGGCTTCGGTCCGGCGGGAGACGACGCCGGCGAGGACGTTTCCGGTCTGCATGAAGCGCGCGACGGCACGGCTCGCCGGGCGAAGCAGGACATCCTCCGGCGCGCCCGCCTGGAGAAGCTGCCCGCGTCGGAGAACGGCGATCCGGTCGGCGACGGAGAAGGCCTCTCCCTGCTCGTGCGTCACGTAGACGCAGGTGATCCCGTGCGCCTTCACGACCTGCGTCAGCTCCTCGAGGAGGTGCCGGCGGATCGGGGCGTCGAGCGCCGCGAACGGCTCGTCGAGGAGGAGGAGCTCGGGGCGGAGGACGAGAGCCCGGGCGAGCGCCGTCCGCTGGGCCTCGCCCCCCGACAGCGTCCGGGCCCTTCGGTGGGAGAGGTGGTCGACCCGAAGGAGCCGGAGCGCCTCCTCCGCCTTCTCCCTTGCGGCGCTGCGCGGGACGCCTCGCACCGAGAGGCCGTAGAGGACGTTCTCGAGCGTCGTCCCCGAGAAGAGGAGCGGGTCCTGGAAGGCCATCGCGATCCGTCGCCGGAGGTCGATCGGAGCCGGCCACGCCACGGGGACGCCACGCCACTCGATGACCCCCGCGGCGGGCCGATCGAGGAGATGGAGGACGCGCAGGAGGGTGCTCTTGCCGGCGCCGGTCGGGCCGAGGAGGGCGAGGAGCTCCCCCTCGCGCAGCGCGAGCCCGTCGAGCGAGAGGATCGTCTTCCCGTCGCGGACGACCTCGACGCCCCGGAGCGCGACGAGGCTCACGCCGGCTTCCTCTGCTGGACCCACGTGAAGAGCCAGTTGATCCCGAGCGCGAGCGCCAGGAGGACGACGCCGAGGACGATCGCGCTCGCGAACTCCCCCTGGCGCGTCTCGAGGACGATCGCCGTCGTCATGACGCGCGTCTGCCCCCGGATGTTCCCGCCGACCATCATCACGGCGCCCACCTCCGAGATGATCGAGCCGAAGCCGGCGGCGAGCGCCGCGACGAGAGAGAGCCGCGCCTCCTTCACGAGCTTCAGGTAGAGCTGCGTCCGGGAGGCGCCGAGCGAGAGGATCTGGAGGTGGAGTCTCTCGTCGAGCCCCTGGATCGCCGCGAGCGTGATTCCGACGACGAGGGGCGTGGCGATGACGACCTGCGCGAGGACCATCGCGCCCGGCGTGTAGAGGAGGTCGAGGCCCCCGAGCGGCCCGGAGCGGGCGAGGAGGAGGAAGACGCCGAGACCGACGACGACGGGCGGGAGGCCCATCCCGGTGTTCACGAGCGTCACGAGGAAGGCGCGCCCCGGGAAGCGGTGGAGGCCGAGGAAGATCCCGACGGGGACGCCGACGAGCATCGAGATGACGATCGCGACGCCGGAGACGACGAGGGAGAGGAGGACGATCCCGAGGAGCTCTCCCGGCGCCGGGAGGAGCGCGCCGAGGGAGGCGAGGACGCCCGTCATCCCTTCTTCGCGTCGGGGACGAAGAGCGGCTGGCCGAACCGCTCCTTTCCGAACGCGCCGATCGCCCGCTGCGCCTCTTCGGAGACGAGCCACTCCGCGAAGCGCCGGGCCTCGGCGGCGCGAACCTTCGGGTGCTTCTCGGGGCTGACGACGATGACGCGGTAGGAGTTCCGGAGCGACGCGTCCCCCTCGACGAGGATGTCGAGGTCGAGCGTCTTCCGGAGAGCCAGGTAGGTCCCGCGATCGGCGAGCGTGTACGCCTTCTTCTCCGAGGCGATCCGCGCGGTCTCGCCCATCCCCTGGCCCGTCGCGACGTACCAGGTCTTCCCCTGCGGGTCGACCCGGGCCTGCTTCCAGAGGTCGAGCTCGCGCGCGTGGGTCCCGGAGCGGTCGTCGCGCGAGGCGAAGGGGTTGCCCGTCCCGGCGAGCCGTGTCATCGCCTCGAAGACCGGCCGGCCGCGGACGCCGGCCGGATCGGACGGAGGCCCGACGAGGACGAAGTCGTTGTACATGACGTCGAGGCGGAGCGCGCCGAAACCGCCCGCCATGAACTCGTCCTCGGCGGCTTTCGAGTGGACGAGGAGGACGTCGGCGTCGCCGCGGCGTCCCATCGCGAGCGCCTCGCCGGAGCCGACGGCGATCGTCTTCACGCGGATTCCGGTCGCCTTCTCGAAGCGGGGGAGGAGGTCGTCGAGGAGACCGCTGTCCTGCGTGCTCGTCGTCGTGGCGAGGATCAGGGAATCCTGCGCGGCCGCGGAGAGCGTGAAGGCGAGGAGGGCGAGGGAGGTCGCCAGGATCGTGCGGCGCATCGTCGGCTCCTCCCGCACCGGGGCCGGCGCGGGAGGAAGCATCGTACTTCAGCGCCGGAACGGGAAGAGCCCCCCGGTGGTGCCGCCGGGGGGCTCGAGGGGAGGGACGCGGGGACGCGCGCCGGAACGCGACGAAGCTAAGGAGTCGCCGGGACCTCCTGGAGGACTCCGGCTCGCTCCATCTCCTTCACGAGGGAGGCCGCGAGGCGCTTCACCCCTTCGCGGATCCGCTCGATCGGCATGTTCGAGTAGTTCAGCCGGAGGGTGTTCTCGTTGCCGCCGTTCGGGAAGAAGGCGCCGCCGGGGACGAAGGCGACGTTCTGCCGCACGCACTCGTCGAGGAGCGTCCGGGCGTTCAGGTTCGCGGGGAGCGTCATCCAGAGGAAGAGGCCGCCCTCGGGACGCGTCCAGCGGACGCCGGCCGGCATCTCCTTCTCGAGGGCGGCGAGCATCGCGTCGCGCCTCTCGCGGTAGACCGGGATGATGTTCGCGATGTCGGCGTCGAGGTCGTTCTCCTCGAGATAGCGGTTCACCTGGAGCTGGGAGAGGGTCGCCGTCTGGAGGTCGGCCCCCTGCTTGAGGATGACGAGCCTCTCGATGACGGAGAGCTCGGCGGCGACCCAGGCGATCCGTAGGCCCGGGCAGAAGACTTTCGAGAACGTGCCGAGGGCGACGACGCGTCCCTTCGTGTCGAGCGACTTCAGCGACGGGACGGACTCCCCTTCGAGCCGCAGCTCGCCGTAGGGGTTGTCCTCGACGACCCAGACGTCGTGCCGGTCGACGACCTCCATGAAGCGCCGGCGGCGATCGAGCGACCAGGTGCGCCCCGAAGGGTTCTGGAAGGTCGGGATGACGTAGATCGCCTTCGCGTTCGGGTGGGCGCGGAGCTTCGCTTCGAGCGCGGTGGGGTCCATCCCGTCGTCGTCGGTCGCGACCTCGACCCACCGCGGGCGCATCACGTTCCAGGCCGAGAGGGCGCCGAGGTAGGTCGGGCTCTCGCAGAGGACGACGTCCCCCTCGTCGAGGAAGAGCTTGCCGGTCAGGTCGAGCCCCTGCTGGGAGCCCGACGTGACGAGGACCTGCTCGGGCGTCACCTGCGCTGCCCAGGTCGCCTTCATCCTCTCGGCGATCTTCCGGCGGAGCGGCGGGTGTCCCTCGGTCGTCGAGTACTGGAGAGCGCGCGGCCCTTCCGCCTCGAAGACCTGCTGCGTCGCGGCGGCGAGGCGCTTGACGGGAAAGAGCTCGGGCGCCGGCAGCCCGCCGGCGAACGAGATCACCTCGGGCCGCTGCGTCACCTTCAGGATCTCGCGGATCTCGGAGGCCTTCAGGGCTTCCATCCGTCGTGCGAATCGGGTCGTCATGGGGTCCCCCTTGTCGCCGCCGGCCTCGCGGCCCCCGGCGTTCGATTGAAGCTCAGACGATGGGCGGCGTGCCCACCACGGACCGGCTCGGCCGGCGCGGCTCGGCCTGCGCGGCGCGGAGCGCGCTCCCGAGGCGCCGCGCCCCCTCGCGCAGGTCGTCCTCGGGGGCGAACGTGAAGTTGAGGCGGATCGAGCTCTCGGACGGCTCCGCCACGAACGAGGCCGCTCCCGGGAGGTAGGCGACCCGCTCGGCTGCGGCGTGGGCGACGAGGCTCGCCGGCGAGACGTCGTCCGGCAGGCGGCACCAGAGGTAGAAGCCCCCCTCCGGCCGGCTCCAGGAGAGCCCGGGGACGGCCTCTTTCGCGAGCGCCTCGAGGAGGACGTCGCGCCTCCGCCGGTAGGCGGCGCGGACCCGGGCGAGGTGGGCCGACAGGAGCCCCGAGGAGAGGAACCCCTCCACGATCCACTGCCCGAGAGTCCCGGAGTGGAGGTCGACCGTCTGCTTCACGAGCGCGAGCTGGCGGACGAGCGGCCGCGGAGCGGCGATCCAGCCGAGGCGGAGGCCCGGGAAGAGGACCTTCGAGAAGGAGCTCAGGTGGATCACGTGCCCGTACGGGTCGAGCGCCTTCAGCGACGGGAGCGGCGAACCCTCGTAGCGGAGGTCGGAGTAGGTGTCGTCCTCGAGGACGGGCACCTGGTGGCGCCACGAGAGCTCCAGGAGGTGGCGCCGTCGTGCGGGCGAGAGGACGGCGCCCGACGGGTTCTGGAACGTCGGGAGCGTGTAGACGAGGCGGGGCTTCTGCCGGGCCAGGAGCGCCTCGAGGATGTCGGTCCGCATCCCCTCGGCGTCCACGGGGACGCCGAGGAGGCGGACGCGCGCCGAGCGGAACGCCTCGAGCGCCCCGAAGTAGGACGGCTCCTCGACGACGACGAGGTCGCCCGGGGAGAGGAGGGTGCGCGCGACGAGGTCGAGACCCTGCTGGGAGCCCGACGTGACGAGGACCTCCTCGGGGCTCGTCCGGATTCCGCGCGGGACCATGTGGCGGCAGAGCGCCTCGCGAAACGCCGTCACCCCTTCCGTCGGGCTGTGAAGCAGAGCCTCGGGCCCCTTCCGGACGAGGATCTCCTCCTGCACGCGCCGAAGCTCCGCGAGCGGGAGGAGCTCGGCCGCGGGAAGCCCGGCCTGGAGGCTGATGACGTCGTGCCGCTCGGTCAGCGCGAGGACGTCGCGGACGAGGGGATCGGGCTCGCGCACGCCCCCGTCGCGGGCGAGCTGCCGCCAGGGGAGCGGTCCGGCCGGCTCCGCTTCGCTCTTCAGAACCTGCTGCGAGGCGACCTCCGTGCCGCGCCCGACGTGCGCCTCGACGAGGCCGTCGGTCTTCAGCTCCCGGTAGGCGGAGAGGATCGTCGTCCGGTTGACGCCGAGCGCCTTCGCGAGCGTCCGCTCGGGAGGGAGCCGGAAGCCGTCGGGGAGGCGTCCGGAGAGGATCAGGTCGCGAATGCCGCCCCGGATCTGGAGGTAGACGGGGACGGCGCTCTGGCGATCGATCCGGATGTCCAAGCTCCGCCTCCCTTTCGGCCTCTGCGACGGGCCAATCTTCAGATTGGCCTGATCTGAATGACAGTATGAGTCATCCATTTTCGTTTTCAAGAGCCATTTCAGGGACGGGCAGGCCATCCAATTCGGGCGGAAGGAGCCGCGGACATGAGTGGGGCCCGGTCGATGGGAAGGGGTCTGGTCTACACTCTACACTCTGCTCCGAGCAGAGTGTAGAGTGTAGACCAGACCCCAATTCCCCCGGTTCTTCGGGGCGCTACTTCGCCGGCACCCCCTTCAGGTGGGTCTCGAGGAACCGGAGGGCGTGGCCGAGCATGAGGACCTGGTTGTCGCGCTTTCCGGCGCCGTGGCCTTCGTCGGCATAGACGATCAGCTCGGTCGGGACGCCGGTCTTCGTCGCCGCCTCGTACATCTGGATCGCCTCGCCCACCGGGACGCGCGGATCGGTCGCCCCCTGCTGGATCTGGAGCGGCGCCTTCAGCTTCCCGAGGTGCGTCGTCGCGGAGAGCTCGAGGAGCGCCTCCCGGTCCTTCGCGGGGTCGCCGTACTCCGTCGTCCGGAGGATGCGGCGGTAGGGGGCGGTGTTCTCGAGGAACGTGAGGAGGTTCGAGATGCCGACGATGGAGGCCCCGGCGTCGTACGCGCCTGCGAACTTCGTCATCGCCACCAGAGTGGAGTAGCCGCCGTAGCTGCCCCCCGTCACGCCGACCTTCGGCTCCTTCCCGTTCGCGGCGAAGGCCTTCCGGGCCCAGGTCGCGGCGTCCTCGATGTCGGTCCAGACGTCGAGGCGCTTCCGCCCGTTGTCCGCGTCGAGCCAGGTCCGCCCGTAGCCGTCGCTGCCGCGGACGTTCGGCTCGACGAAGACGAAGCCGGCGTCGACGAAGACCTGCGCCCAGGTCGAGAAGCCGGGCTGGGCCTGCCCCTCCGGGCCGCCGTGGAACTCGACGACGACCGGGCAGGGGGCCGGGTCGCAGCTCTTCGGCCGTCGGACGAACGCCGGGACCTTCGTCCCGTCGCGCGCCGGGTAGTGCTCGAGCGTCGCGGCGGCGAAAGTCGTCGTGTCGATCTCCGGGGCGCTCGGGACGACCCAGCGGGTGAGGGCGCCGCTCTGCCAGTCGTAGACGTACGAGGTGCGCGGCGCGGTGGCCGTCTCGACGCCGAACGTCGTGAAGCGCCCGTCGCGGGTCGAGGCGCCGGCGTAGACGTGGTCCGCTCCCTCGGGGAGCTTCGGGAGGTGGACCGGCTGGAACGTCTTCGCGTCGAGGGCGAAGAGCTTCGTGTAGCCGGCCTCGTTCACCGTGTAGAGGACACGCGACTTCGCCTCGTCGAGGCTGAATCCGGAGACGTCCCAGGTGAGGTCGCCGGTGAGCGGCGTGAGCGTCCCCTTCTCCCATCGGCAGAGCCGGCGGAACTCGCCGAGCTTCGGCGTCAGGACGAGGAGCTGGCCCGGCGCGGCGCCGTAGACGGCCGTGTACTCCTCGGGACTGTCCTGGCCGAGGAGAGGCGTCAGCTTCCGCGTCGCGGGGGACCATTCCCAGTACTCGGACGTCAGCGAGCCGGTCCACTTCGCGAGAAGGAGCGTGCCGTCGGAACGGTGGTCGGAGACGCTCCACAGGCCCGGCTCGGTGACGAGAGCCTCCTTCTGCCGCGTCTCGACGTTCCAGCGGTAGACGGCGTAGGAGTCGGGCTTGACGTCGTTCGAGGCGAAGTAGACCCACCTCCCGTCGGCGCTGACGAACTGGTGGAAAGTCTGGATCCCCGGCAGGTGCTGGATAGGCGTGAGCGGCCCGCCGGCGGCCGGCATCAGGTAGAGGCCGGGATTCTCCTCCCCCTTGCGGTCCCGCTGGAGGACCAGAGTCTTCCCGTCGGGGAAGACGTCGACGATCGTCGTCCGGTCCTCGCCGCCCGTGAGCTGGACGGGGAACGTGTTCGGGCCGTCGAGGCGCCAGACCTGCGCGGTCCCGGTGACGGACCATCCGAAGAAGAGCTTCGAGCCGTCGGGCGAGACGATTCCCATTCCGGGCGCGCGGACGTCCATCATCGACTGGATGCGCCGGGCGAGGTCGGGCGGGAGGGGCTTCGGCGCGTAGCGGGCGATCACCTCGGCGGGGACGCTGTCGGCGCCGTGGCCCTTGTAGGCGGTCTGCGGCTCACCGAGGGCGGGGAGCGCGAGGAGCAACGCGGCGAGAGGGGCGAGGCGGCGGGAGACGGGCATCGGTCCTCCTTCAGGTTCGTCGGGTGTGCACCGGAATGTTACGGGGAGGCGGGGGGGGTGGGTTCGGGGCGGGGGGGCGCGGACGGGGCCGGAAAGGGAGAAGGCCCCGGAGCGGGAGCCCCGGGGCCTTCCGTCCGTCGAGGGAGGCGCGGCCTACTTCGCCGGGAGGCCCTTTCCCTTCAGGTGCCTGTCGAACCACTGGATCGTGTGACCCGTCTGGAGGACGCGGTTCTCACGCTTCTGCGCGCCGTGCCCTTCGTCGGGGAAGATGATGAGGCCGGTCGGGACGCCCCTCTTCGTCGTCGCCTCGTACATCTGGATCGCCTCGCCGACAGGGACGCGCGGGTCAGTGGCCCCCTGGATGAGGAGGAGCGGGTCCTTCAGGCGGTCGATGTACGTCACGGCCGAGAGCTTCTCGAGGGCCTCCCGGTCCTTCTCGAGGTCGCCGTACTCCGAGGCGCGGAGTATCCGGCGATAGGGAGCGGTGTTCTGCAGGAACGAGACGAGGCTCGAGATGCCGACGTTCGAGACCCCGGCGTCGTAGGCCCCCGCGAACTTCGTCATCGCGATGAGCGTGGAGTAGCCGCCGTAGCTGCCGCCCATGACGCCCAGCTTCGGGGCCTTGCCGTCGACGGCGAACGCTTTGCGCGCCCAGTGTGCCGCGTCCTCGATGTCGGTCAGGACGTCGAGCCGCTTCGGGCCGTTGTCGGCGTCGAGCCAGGTCTTCCCGTAGCCCTCGCTGCCGCGGACGTTCGGCTCGACGAGGACGTACCCCTCGTCGACCCAGAGCTGGGCCATCGGGGAGAAGCCGGGGGTCGCCTGTCCCTCGGGGCCGCCGTGGAAGAGGACGACGACCGGGCAGGGAGCCGGGTCGCAGCTCTTCGGTCGCCGGACGAACGCCGGGATCTTCGTCCCGTCGCGCGCCGGGTAGTGCTCGAGCGTCGCGACCGCGAACGACTTCGTGTCGACCTCGGGCGCGCTCGGGACGACCCACCGCGTCAGCCTTTTCTCCTGCCAGTCGTAGACCCAGCTCTGAGGAGGCGCGGTCGGGGTGCCGACGGCGAAGACGGTGAACCGCCCGTCGGGCGTGGACGAGCCGAAGGTGGTCTGGTCGGCGGCGGGGAGCTTCGGCATCTCGAGCGGCTTCCACGTCGCGGCATCGAGGCCGAAGACCTTCGAGTAGCCTCCCTCGTTGACCGTGTAGAGGGCCCTCGTCCGCTTGTCGTCCATTCCCGCGCGTTCGACGTCCCAGCTCAGCTCGGGAGTGATCGGAGTCCACTTGCCCACCTCGAAGAGGTAGCCGCGCGCGAACTCGCCGAACTCGGGCGTCACGACGACGAGCTGGCCCTCCTTCGGGCCATACCGGGCGATGTACCGGCCGGGCTTCTCGGTCCCGAGCATCGGGGTCTTCGTCCGCTTCGCCGGGTCCCACTCCCAGTACTCGAACGTCATGGAGCCGGTCGCCTTCATCAGGAGGATCCGGTCATCGGGCCGGTTGTCCACGACGAACCAGAGCCCCGGCTCGTCGAAGACGGTCTCCTTCTTCCCGGTGGCGAGCTCGTAGCGGTAGACGGCATACGAGCTCGGCTTGACGTCGTTCGATCGGAAGTAGAGCCACTTCCCGTCCGCGCTCACGAACGCGAAGGAGGTCTGGACCTTCGGAAGGTGCTGGACGACCTTCATCGGGCCGCCGTCCGCCGGCATCAGGTAGAGGCCGGGGTTCTCCTCGCCCTTGCGGTCGCGCGAGAGGATGAGCGTCTTCCCGTCGGGGGTGACGTCGGCGAGCGACGTGCGGTCCTCGCCCCCGGTCATCTGGATCGGGAAGGTGTTCGGGCCGTCGAGGCGCCAGACCTGGGCCGTCCCGGTCACGGCCCAGCCGAAGTAGAGGCGCGCGCCGTCGGGCGAGAGCCGGCCGCCGCTCGGGGCGCGGACGTCCATCAGGTTCTGGATCTTCCGGGAGAGCTCCGACGGGAGCGGGGGGGCGACGTACTTCGCGAGGACCTCGGGCGGGACGCTGTCGGCGCCGTGCCCCTGGTAGGCCGTCGGCTGGGCGACGGCCGGGACAGCGAGAAGGGCGAGCGCGGCTGCGAGGGCCGCGGTCCGTCGGGCTCGATTCATGGATCCTCCTGTCGTGTGGTGGGGCCGCGCCGGAGGCGGGGCAAACCTCTCACCGGGTCCGTCTTCCCGGAAATACGTGCGCGGCGCCGGAAAGTTGACGGCGGCGCGGGGACTCAGGCTCTCGGCTCCCAGGTCTCCGGGACCTTCACGAGAATCGCCTCGCCGCGTGCGCAGAGGGTCCCCTTCGAGGTGAGCGTCGTGGTGAGGACGACCTTGCGCTCCTTCACCTCGACGATCGTGGAGCGGAGCTCCACCGGCGCGTCGATCGGGGTCGGCTTCAGGTACTCGACCTTCAGAGTCCCGGTCAGGAAGCGCGGGTAGGGGCCGATCGCCGGGTCGCCTCCGGCTGCCCGGTGCGCGGCCGCCGCGGCGCTGCCGGTCGAGTGGCAGTCGATGACCGAAGCGATGAAGCCGCCGTAGACGAAGCCGGGGACCGAGGTATGGTGCGGACGCGGGTGGATCGTCGCGACGGTCTCGTCGCCGTCCCAGAAGCTGCGGATCTTCAGGCCGTGCTCGTTGAGCCGGCCGCAGCCGTAGCAGTGGGCCCAGTGGTCGGGGTAGAGGTCCTGGAAGGCGGGAGTGTCGGTCACGACGGACTCCTGAGGGCGCGGGTCGCGCGCGCGAGGGCGGCGCCGAGCTCCATGAGGGACTTCCTGCGGGCCGGGTCGACGACGTCGCCGTCGTCGTCGAACGCCTCCGCGGCCTTCGGGAGGGCGACCTGGTCGGGGAGGAGGACGACGCCCAGGTTCCCGAGGATGAGACGGACGGAGGCGAGACCGCGGATTCCGCCGAGCGCGCCCGTCGAGGCGGCGCAGAGGGCCGCGACCTTCCCCTTGAAGCACGCGAGCGGCTTCTCGCCCGGAGCGGGCCGCGAGACCCAGTCGAATGCGTTCTTCAGCGTCCCGCTGATCGCCGAGTTGTACTCGGGGCTCGCGAAGAGCAGCCCCTCGGCCGCGCGGAAGCGCTCCTTCAGCGCGAGCGCGGCCGAAGGGAGACCCGAAGCCGACTCCAGGTCGGCGTCGTAGACGGGCAGCGGGAAGTCGCGGAGGTCGATCCGCGTCACGTCGGCTCCCGCGGCACGGGCGCCGTCGGCCGCGAGGGCCAGAATCCGCCGGTTGTAGGAGCCGGCGCGCAGGCTGCCGGCCAGGGCGAGGATCCGCGGGGCGTCGCTCATCAGGTCCTCCGGACGGCGCGGATGATACGGGGCTCCCCCCTCAGCTCCGGCTTCGGGAGCGCTCGCGCGAGCGGGAGGAGGAGCGCGGAGAGGGACGGGAGCCGGGCCGTGACGCGGGACGGGAGGTGGGGCCCTTCTCGCGGCCCGGGCCGCTCTCGCTCGGACGGGAGAAGCCGCGGCGGCGGAGGAGGTCCCAGGTCCGCTCCTCGAGGAGCGCCTGCGGGACCGGCTCGGGCAGGAGATCCGCGGCGCCGGACTGAAGGGCGAACGCGTGCTTGGCGCGGTCCGGGCCGGGAGCCAGGAGGAGGACGGGGATGTGCGCGGCGCGCGGAATCGACTTCAGGATCCGGGCCACGTCGAAACCGTCCATGCCGGGAAGGCGCGTGCTCATCAGGACGAGGTCGACCTGGCGGGAGAGAGCCGTCTCGAGGGCCTCCTCGGCGCTGCGGACCTCGAGCGTCCGACAGCCGGTCATGCAGAGCGTCGTCGCGAGCTTCAGGAGGCCGCGTACGTCCTCCTCGACGACGAGGACGACCGGCTGTCGGCGTCGGGGGCGCGCCGTGACGAGCGTCTTCGGTGCGTCGGAGCGCGAGGAGGGCCGCGCCTCGCGGGGCAGGATGATGGAGTCGATGGCGACCTCCACCTCGCGAAGGAACGCCTCCGCCTCCGGCAGGAGGCGTTCCCCGGGGAGCGGCGAGGCCGGACCGGTGTCGCAGAGGGCGAGGGCGTCGTCCAGCTCCTGGGCCGATCGGAAGCGGTCCTCCCGCTTCTTCGCGAGGACGCGCAGGAGGACGCCGAAGAGGTCCGCCGGAAGACCCGGGACGAGCTCCCGCAGGTCCGGCAGCGGTTCGTGGACGTGCTTCATCGCCGTCGCGACGGGGGAGTCGCCGACGAACGGGAGCTGGCCGGAGAGCATCTCCCAGGCGATGACTCCGATCGAGTAGAGGTCGGCCCGCTCGTCGAGGGGGTCGCCGAGCGCCTGCTCGGGGGACATGTACTCGGGAGTCCCGAGGAGGACCGACGCGAGCGTGAGGCCCGGGTCGAACGAGCCGCGCGCGAGGCCGAAGTCGAGGATGACGGCGGCACCGTGCCGGTCGACCAGGACGTTCTGCGACTTGAGGTCGCGGTGGAGGATCCCGAGACGGTGGATCGCGGCCACGCCGCGAGCGATCTGTCGGACGACGGGGACCGCTTCCGCCGCGGGGAAACGCTGCCGGTTCCCGATCATCGTCCAGAGGTCTTCCCCCTCGATCAGCTCCATCGTGATGAACGGGTAGTCGCCGGCGATGCCGTAGTCGAACATCCGGGCGACGTTCGGGTGCTTGATCTTCCGGTTGAGCGCGACCTCGCGCTTGAACCGGGCGAGAAGCGCGTTCTCGTCGCGCGCCAGGTTCGGGGAGAGGACCTTGATCGCGACGCTCTCCCCGAGCTCGCGATCGAGCGCCCGGAAGACCACCCCGATCCCTCCCTGCCCGAGCGTCCCCTCCCATTCGTAGCGGGGGAGGAGCTCGAAGAACCGGCGCCGGAACGACTCGAGCTTCAAGGCCTTCCCCGCGGCGGCTTCAGCGAGCGGCCGCGGACGGCGCGCGGCCGTCGAGGAGGAAGACCTCTCCCCGCGTCTCGGCCTGCTCGTAGAGGATCCGGTCGCCCTTCGGCGACCAGGCGGGGTAGCGGATGTAGACGTCGAGCCGCAGGTTCTCGGTGAGGCGCCGCTCCTCGCGCGTCGTCCGGTCGATCCACCAGAGGTTCCAGGTGTCGTCGCGATAGCCCGCGAACGCGATCCGCCGTCCGTCCGGCGAGTAGCTGAACGCCCAGGAGAGCCCCCGCTTCTGGGTGAGGAGCTCCGGGGTCCCTCCCGCCGAGGGGATGACGCCGATGAAGATGTCGTCTCCCCGCCGGACCTCGAGGGCGAGCTCGCGTCCGTCCGGCGACCAGCACGGATAGCCGACGAACTCCCGGTCGAACGTCATCTGCTGCGAGGTCCGGGTCGCGAGGTCGACGACCCAGGCGTTGATCGTGATGCTGTCCCGCTTCGAGTGGTAGGCGATCCGCTTCCCGTCGGGCGAGAGGCGCAGAGCGATGGCGTCGTGCAGCTCGGCCGGGATGCGCCGGAACGTGCGCGTGGCGATCTCGAGCTCCCACGGAGCGAACGTTCCTCCCTCCCGGTTCGAGAGGAAGAGGAGCCGGCGGCCGTCCGGAAAGAAGTCGCTCGCGTAGTCGATCGACGGGCCCTCGACCACCGGTCGCTGGTGGTTCCCGTCCGGCTCCATCAGCCAGACGTCGTTCGTCCCGCCCGTCGGGACCCAGCCGAACGCGACGGTGCTCCCGTCGGGGGAGAAGACGGGCCAGGTCGCGCGGCCGTCGCCGCCGGTGAGGGGGGCGGGCGGTCCGGCGGCGAGCGAGGTCGCGGGGTCGAGCGGAAGGCTCCAGATGGCCGCGGTCGTCGTCAGCTCGCTCCAGGCCAGCCGGGAGCCGTCCGCGGAGAAGCTCGGGCTGTGCGGGACGGCCGAGCCCGGCGGCGTCATCGCCTCGGCCGGGCCGACGGAGGTGCGCCCCCTCTCGTCGAGGGAGATCCGGTGGAGGGCGTAGAGCGACGCCTTCCCCTGGCCCGCGAACCAGAGGGCCTTCGCTCCGCGCGGGACGCAGACTCCGTAGATCCGGGTGCCGGCGTGGAGCCGTACGAGGTCGCTGCCGTCGGGCTTCACCGACCAGATCTCCGCCTGCGTGAGGCGCGGCTCGGACGTGACGAAGTAGACGCGGTCGCCGTCGGGCGACCAGGCGGGCGCGCCATGGCCGCCGATCGGGCTCCCCGGGTTCGTCACGGCGAGGGCCGCCCCGCCGGCCGCGTCGACGACCCAGATCGTCGACGGAGCGAGCCCCGGCGCGGCCGTCGCCGCGACGTCCGTGAGCGGCGTCGACTGGAACGCGACGCGCCGCCCGTCAGGGGAGAAGGAGGGCTGGGAGCCGAAGCTGGCGAGGAGGCGTGGTGAGCCTCCGGAGGCCGGAACGATCCAGATCCCGCCGCGGTCCTTCGAGTGGAACGCGATGAGCCGCCCGTCGGGGGACCAGGCGGGCTGGACGTTGTTCCGGCCGTCACGGGTGAGGGGGCGGCCCGGCCCGCCGGAGAGCGACCGGATGTGGATCTCGAGCTTGCCGTTCGTCATCACCGACGAGGCGAGCTCGTCGCCCGAGGGCGAGAGCGCCGGGAAGAGCTCGAGAGCGCTCGCCCCGCCGAGCGGCCTCGGGGTGCCGGAGGGGAGCGGGGCCGGCAACGTCTCACCGCCGCCGCAACCGGCGGACGCGACGACGAGGGCGGCGAGGACGGCCCGAAGGTACGACGTCGCCCCGCGCGGGTGAGCGGCTCGGTCTGTCATCGGGATTCCCGCAGCCGGCATCTTAGCCCCCGGCAGGCCGGGCGGGGCGCCGAGACGACGGAGGTCCGCGCGTGATCTCCGACCCCGGGCTCGGGCCGGCGCTACGATGGACGGTCGACCCGCGGACCGGGCCGTCGTGCCGCTGGTCCGCTCCTTGCGGCAGGCGAGGGGCGACGGGGTGAGACCGGGAACGACCGGGAGGCACCGACAGAGGAGACCGATGACCGAGACGGTAGGACAGCGAAGCGGGTGGCGGATCTTCACGATGGGCCTCAGCAGCCGGACGGCGCAAGCCCTGGCGCGGTCCTGGACCTCGGCCCCTCTCGTCGTCGACGTCGGCGGGTGGACCGAGTCCGAGCTCGAGGCGGTGGCCTGCGGACCGGACGACACGCTCGTCGCCGGAGCCGACGCGTGCCGCACGCACGCGGAGAAGGTCCGGACGTTCCGTGCGGCTCACCCTCGGGTGCCCGCCCTGGCGCACCTGCCGAGGAGCCGGTCGGGCCTTCTCGCCGAGGCGCTTCGGGCCGGCTTCCTGGAGGCGTTCCCGGGCGTCGCGGGCTTCGCGGCGGCGCTGGAGAGGGCTCGCGCGAGGAGGGACGCTCTGGCCGCGCCGCAGGCGGCCGCGGCGTCGGGGTTCCCTTCGGAGGGCGGCGAGGCGCCGCTCGAGACGGCCGTCCCGAACGCCTTCGACTGGATCTACGTCGTCGGGGTCGGCGAAGACGGTGCGCTCGGCTTCGAGACGGTGAACCCGCCGCTCAACGCCGGGGCCGGGTTCCTCAGCCCCGGCTTCGCCGGGCGCCCGGTCCGGGAGTGCCTCGGCGAGCCGGCCTTCGGCCGGTTCGTCCCCTACCTCAGCCGCGTCCTCGAGCAGGGGCTCCCGCTCCCCTTCGAGGAGGAGCACGTCGTCGACGGAAAGACGCGCGCGTTCCAGACCGTCCTTACGCCGGTCCGGAACAAGTGGGGGCGCATCCACCGTGTGGCCGGCATCTCGCGCGACGTGACGGCGCTCAAGGAAGCGCTCGCGGAGCTCCGGGCGAGCGAGGAGCGGCTGAACCACGCGCTCGAGGGGACGCAGCAGGGGCTGTGGGACTGGGACCTCTCGACCGGGAAGGTCTACAGGAGCCCCCGCTGGTTCGGGATGATCGGCCTGACGCCCGGCGGCGTCGAGGACACGTTCGACGCCGGGCTCCGGCTGATCCACTCCGACGACCGGAGGCAGATCGAGGCGGCGATGAGCGCTCACCTGGAGGGGCGGGTCCCGCGCTTCGAGGCGGAGTACCGCCTGAGGACGCGGACCGGCGAGTGGATCTGGGTCTTCGACGCGGGGAAGGTCGTCGCCTGGGACGGCGACCGTCCGGCCCGGGTGGCCGGCATGTGCACCGACATCACGGAGAGGCGACGCGCCGAGGAGGCGCTGCGCGCGCTCGTGGTCGGCGTGGTCCACGAGATCCGCAACCCCGTCTACGGCATCCTGATCAACCTCGACGCGCTCGAGGCGACGTTCGGCGAGGACCCGCGCTACGTCTCCTTCGTCGCGGCGCTCCGGGAGAGCGCGGAGCGGATCGCGAGCCTCGTGAACGACCTTCGCGACTACGGTGAGCCTCGGACGCTGAACCCGGAGCCCCACCTCGTGAGGAGCCTCGTCGAGAACGCCGTGCGGGCGTGCGACAAGCTCGCCGCCGACCGCTCGTGCGACGTCGCCGTCGACCTCGAGGAGCCGACGCTCGTCCTCCCGCTCAACCCACGACGGATGCACCAGGTCTTCCGGAACCTGCTCGAGAACGCGCTCCTCCACTCGCCGGAGGGCTCGACGGTGCGCATCGCCGGCCGCAGGACGTTCGCGGACGGCTTCTACTGGTGGACGTTCGACGTGGAGGACTCCGGCGCCGGCTTCGACGCGGAGGCCCTCTCACGCGGCTTCGAGCCGTTCTTCACCCGAAGGAAGGGGGGGACCGGGCTCGGGCTCTCCATCGTCAAGAGGGTCGTCGAGGAGCACGGCGGCGGCGTCGAGGCGGCGAACCGCCCGGAGGGCGGGGCCCGAGTCACGGTCCGCCTGCCCGCCCCGCACCAGCCGCTACAGTCGGCGGGAGGCGCGCGTGCCTGAGCCGAAGGTCCTCCTGATCGAGGACGACCCCGCGGTCCGCCACGGGATGGCCGCCTTCCTCCGCGCGAACGGCCTCGACGTCGACGAGGCGGAGACGTGCCAGAGGGCGATGGAGCGCTTCCGGCTCGTGGGGCACGACGTCGTCGTCGCCGACTACAGCCTCCCCGACGGCACCTCGCTCGACATCCTCCCGCAGGTCAAGAAGCTCTCCGAGGAGACGCCGTTCGTCATCCTCACGGCCCACGGCTCGATCGACCTCGCGGTCCGCGCCATCAAGGACGGCGCCGAGCAGTTCCTCACCAAGCCGGTCGAGTCGAAGGCGCTCCTCGTCCTCCTGAAGCGTCTCCTCCAGCAGCAGCGGCTCCGAAAGCGGCAGGAGATCGTCGCGAGGACGCAGCCCGGCCTCCTCGACCCGTTCGTCGGGACGAGCCCGCAGGTGAGGAGGCTCGACGAGCGGGCGCGCCTGATGCTGGAGTGGGACAGCCCTGTCCTCATCCTCGGCGAGACCGGCTCGGGCAAGGGGGTCCTCGCCCGGTGGATCCACGCGAACGGCCCGCGCCGCGAAGAGGCGTTCGTGAACCTCAACTGCGCGGGCCTGACGCGCGAGCTCCTCGAGTCGGAGCTCTTCGGCCACGAGCGCGGCGCCTTCACCGGCGCGGTGAACCCGAAGCCCGGGCTCCTCGAGGTGGGGCACCGCGGGATCGTCTTCCTCGACGAGATCGGCGACATGGACCCGGCGATCCAGCCGAAGCTCCTGAAGGCGCTCGAGGAGAAGACGTTCCGTCGCCTCGGCGACGTCCGCGACCGGCACGTCGACATCCGGCTCGTCGCGAGCACGAACCTCGACCTCGAGGCGATGGTGCGCGAGAAGAGGTTCCGTGACGACCTCTACTACCGGATCTCGACCCTCACTCTCCGGATCCCGCCGCTTCGCGAGCGGCCCGAGGACATCCTCGTCCTCGCGCGCGAGATCCTCGCGGGCGTCTGCGGTCGGATGGGACGGCCGTCGGCGCGCCTGACGGAGGACGCCGAGGCCGCCCTCCGGCGGTACTCGTGGCCCGGGAACATCCGCGAGCTCGCGAACGTCATCGAGCGCTCGATGATCCTCGTGAAGGGCGAGACGCTCGACGCGGTCGGCCTCGGGCTCGACGCCGTCGCGGCGCCGCCGCCGCGCGACCACGATCGGCTCCTGACGATGAAGGAGATGGAGCGTCTCCACGTCGAGCGCGTCCTCGCGACGACGGGGGGGAACGTCACGGAGGCCGCCGCGATCCTCGGGATGGCCCGCCGGACGCTCTACGACCGGATGAAGAGCCTCGGACTCGGCGGCGCGAGGGAGTGAGCGGTTCTCCGCACGCCGCGTGCGGGATCCCGCACGCGGCGCGCGTTCCGGCCCGCGCGGCAGCGTCCTGGAGGGCAGAGCTACGCGGTCCCGGCGCGGCCGGGCGGATGGCCCGGCGGTTGCAGAAGGACCGGGAGACCGGATGCCTCCCGGGAGCCGGGAATCGCCCGGGGCCGCGGGAGGCCGGGAGAGAGTCGCGAGGAGGGTATCGAATGCACAAGAGAGCCGTATCGGGCCTTCTGGCCCTGGCACTCGTCATCGGCTGCGCGGGCGTTGCGGTCGCCGCCGACGAACCCGGGCCGCTCTACGTCCAGACGATCCAGAAGTACCGGGCCCCGGTGCTCGACGACGTCGGAGGCCGCGAGTACAAGTTCCTCATCGACCCGGCGAAGATGAAGGCGAAGCCGGCGGAGGCCTTCAAGGACATCTGGAAGAGAGTCCGGGCGGCCGCGGAGAAGAACGGCTTCGAGGTGACCGAGAAGGAGAAGAACCCCTTCAAGGTCGAGCTCGCGACGAAGGAGTACCTCGACACCCCCGACCAGCTCCTCTGGAAGGCCGGCTACCAGATCCGCGTCACGAACAAGTATGCCGACGGAAAGCCCGCGAGGGACGTCGCCGTCAACGTGAAGTGCGTCAAGGAGGACGCCCGCCTCGCGATGGCCGCCCCGCTCGCCGTCACGGGCGGCGAGAAGGTCAAGATCGAAGCCGAGGGGAACGTCGGCATCGGCCCCGGCGGGAGCCTCCGCGAGTACATCGAGAAGGGCGCGACGTTCACGGTCCCGGTCGAGGCCCTCGGGAAGATGACGCTCGCCGACTTCGGCCGGTTCGTCCCCGAGCTCCTCTCGATCGGCCTCCCGGCCGACACCGCCCTCGTCGGGAAGAAGGCGTACTCGAGCCGCGTGAAGCCGGGCGCGGTCGTCCTCCCGGGGACGGAGCCGTGCGGCGTCTCCATGGAGGCCTTCTCCGACAAGGAAGGCGGCGCCCCGTACCTCTACGACTTCTCCTACGGCTACTCCGACCTCTACTTCTACGACATCGCGAAGGTCCACGAGGCCGGCGAGCGGTTCCTGACGAAGGTCCTCCACGGCGAGCTCGCGGCGATCGCCATGCCCGAGAGCGAGAAGTGGGGCGGCTCCAAGGTCCGCAAGCTGATGAACCGGCCCCTCGGCGCCGCGGCCGTGGCGGCCGGCCCGCTCGTCGATCCGCTCGACGAGCTCTACGGCGTCGCCTCTCAGCCGGCGTACATCAAGCACTACGAGGCCGACCGGGACGGCAAGGTCCTCATCAGCCCCTACCTCCAGGTCGCGACGAAGGAGTTCCCCGCCATCCTCGACGCGAAGATGGCCCCGTACAACTACGTCATCGACGCCGAGGGCCGGGTCACGATCATCCCCGAGGCGGCCCATCCGCTCGGCCGCGTCTACCCGAACGGATTCTTCCGTCCGGAAGACCAGTCGGAGAAGAAGCCCGGGACCCGCGAGAACTACGGCCACGTCTCCTCCCTCGCCGGCGGCCCCGGCCGGATCAGCGGCGAGATCCTCTACGACAAGGAGACGGGCACCTACACGGTGAACAACAAGTCGGGCCGCTACAGCAAGCACAACAAGGACCGGACGCCGCAGCAGCTGGCGAACGCCGCGAGGCTGATCCGGCAGGTCGTCGACACGGCGGGCGTCGCCTGGGGGCCCGCCCTCTACCTCCTCGAGTACGCGCCGGCCGACGTCCGTGAGCAGCTGATGAAGAGCCCGGACCTCCGGTACGACGACGAGAAGAAGAAGAAGCGCCCCCACGTCGCCGTCCTGGCGGGTGCCCCCTCGACTCTGAGCACCGACGCCCCGATCGCCGTGGCCGCCGCCCCGGTCGCGGCCGCCGCCGCCGTCGAGGCGCCGAAAGCCGCCGCCCCCGCCGCCCCGGAGAAGAAGAAGGCGAAGGCGGCGCACAACGACGATCCGTCCTGAGGCCCGGCGACGAGCAGAGACAGGACAAGGAGCCGATAGACCATGAAGAAGACCCCGTTCGCCGCGCTCTCGCTGGCGCTCGTCCTCGTGGCCGCCGCGCTCGCCCCGGCCGTCGCGGCCCAGGGCGTCACACCGCACGTGTCGGTCCTCAGGGGCGAATCGAACTTCCTGACGGACTTCGACCCGATCAACCTCGACGGCACGATCAACGCCGTCATCGAGATCCCGGCGGGGACCACCGCCAAGTACGAGACGACGAAGGACACGGGGATGCTCGAGCTCGAGCAGAAGAACGGCAAGCCCCGCTTCGTCCAGTACCTCGGCTACCCGTGCAACTACGGCCTGATTCCCCGGTCCCTCCTCCCGAAGAGCAAGGGGGGCGACGGCGACCCGCTCGACGTCTGCGTCCTCGGCCCGACGGTCCCGATCGGCTCCGTCGTCAAGGCACGCCCCATCGGGATCCTGACGCTCCTCGACAACGGCGAGATCGACGACAAGGTCCTCCTCGTCATGCAGTCGGGGCCGTTCGCGAAGGTGAGCAGCCTCGCCGACCTCGACAAGCGCTTCCCCGGCGTGACGACGATCCTCCAGACCTGGTTCACGCACTACAAGGGTTACGGCAAGGACGGGAAGCTCCAGCTCACGTCGCCGGGCTTCAAGGGGCGGGCCGTCGCGATCAAGACGATCGGCGACGCGATCCTCGACTTCGAGACGTCGGTCGTGACGGAAGCCGACAAGCGCCCCCTCGACGAGAAGGGGAACCCCTACACCTACCGCTGGCCGGGCGCCCGGAACATCGGCGAATGACCACGGCAGCGGCGTGAAGAAACGCAGGAGATCGCAATGAAGAGACAGTTCGGGATCCCGGTCCTGGTGGCCCTCCTCGCGGCCCCGGGCGCGGCCCTGGCGCAGTCGGACGCGGAGAGGATCGCCGACCTCGAGAAGAGGGTCGAGAGCCTCGTCAAGAAGGACAAGGAGCGCTCGGCCGCCGAGGCGAAGGCGAATTCCGCGAAGGGGACGACGCTCCGCTCCGTGAGCGACAAGGGCAAGCTCGAGTGGGCGAGCGCGGACGGCGCGTACAAGTTCCGGCTCGCCGGCCGTGCGCAGCTCGACGGCGTGTTCTTCTCCGGGGACGAGAACCGGAACGGGAACGCCCTCGGCCTCCGCCGCGGCCGCATCGGCTTCAAGGCGACGGTCGCGAAGGACTGGACCGCCGAGTTCGACGTCGACTTCGCCGACAACGCGGTCGACATCAAGGACGCCTACGTCGGCTACGAGGGGATCGACAAGAGCGCGATCCGTCTCGGCCAGTTCAAGATCCCCTATGGCTACGACCAGCTCGTCTCGTCGAAGGACATCTGGTTCGTCGAGCGGGCCTACGTCGACGCGTTCGCCCCGGGGCGGCGGCTCGGCGTCGGCTACTTCTACGGCGCGGACCGCTTCTCCGCGGCGGCGACCCTCTTCACCCAGGGGATCGGCGAGGACGTGAGCGGCCTCGACCAGGGCTGGGGCTGGGCGGCCCGCGGGACGTGGGCGCCGGTCATGCCCGCGGAGACCCGCGCGATCCACGTCGGCGTGGCGGCGACGGGCTGGCAGCCGGACGCCGCGGTCGGCGACGGCAGCACCCGGCCGCCGGCGGCCTACGTCGTGGAGTTCTCGAGCCGGCCGGAGGTCTCGAAGATCGCGAAGGCGAAGTACCTGAACACGGGCGACCTCGAGGACGTCGACCAGGTCCGGCAGTACGGGCTCGAGCTCGCGGGCGTCTGGGACGCCTTCGCCTGGCAGGCCGAGTACAACAAGACGAGCGTCGACCGTCTCTCGGGCGCCGTCGACCTCTCCGACCACGACTTCGACGGCTGGTACGCCCAGGTCTCGTACGTCCTCGGCGGCAAGCGGAAGTACGCGGCCGACGAGGGTCTCGTCGACAAGGTGTCTCCCGGGAAGGGCGGGGCCTGGGAGATCGCCGCCCGCTACAGCACGATGGACCTCAACGACCTCACCGCCGTCGACCCGATCAAGGGCGGCAGCGCCGAGAACTACACCCTCGGGCTGAACTACTACCCGAACTTCAACATCCGCCTGATGCTGGACTGGTCGATCGTCGACAACGACGAGTACGCCAAGCCGAAGAAGCTCTACGGCGCCATCGCCGGCGACGACTTCAGCGTCCTCCAGTTCCGCGTCCAGTACGCCTTCTAGGTAGCCCGGCCGGCCGCCGGGAGGCGCTTCACGAAGGAGCGCCTCCCGGCGCCCCGTCACAGAACCCGCGGTCGGGCCTTCCCGCCGCCCGTGCCAGGAGTATCGACATGAGCAACGCGGCCCCCGTCATCATCCCCCGCTGGGAGTACAGGACCTTCGGCGAGAGCTTCGGCGAGGCCGAGTCGAACATACGGTCCCACGGCGAAGCGAAGGCGCGCTCGAGCGCCGAGACGTACATCGTCTCGGCCGAGAGCCCGAACAACACCAAGATCCGCGACGGCCTGATGGACATCAAGAAGCTCGAGAACGTCAACGGCGACACGCTCGAGCAGTGGAACCCGGTCCTGAAGTCGGGCTTCCCCCTGACGAAGGAGGTCCTCTCTCAGGTCGCCGCGGCGTGGGGCGTCGCGCTCCCGGAGCTGGCCCGCGCGGGCTATTCGCTCGACGAGTTCCTCGCCGAGGTCGTCGGCGCTCACGGGAAGCTGCGGGCGATCGCCGTCGGCAAGGAGCGCTTCGGACTCACCGTCGACGGCTGCATCGTCGAGCTGGCGAACCTGACGTTCGACGGCACGCCGATCCGGACGGCCGCCGTGGAGCACGAGGACCCCGCGCTCGTCATCGCGACCGTGCGCAAGCTCGGCCTCGACAAGTTCCCGAACACGAACTACATCAAGGCGCTCAAGCGGTTCGCCGGTCTGCCGGTCGGCTGATCGGCGCGTTCCGGTGGAGGGGGTTCGTCGCCCCTCCGCCCCTCCTCCTTCCGGCGGGCGCGGGTCGTCCGCGCCCGCCCTTTCTTTCGACGAGGGGCGTCGGAGGCCGACATGTTAAGCCAGAGAGAACGGCGGGCGCCGGATCGGTGCTCTGGGTGTCGGGCGGCGATCCCCGCTCGCGGGCGTCGGGGCTGACGTGCGCCGCTCCGTCCCGGCGGGCCGAACGGAGAGGCCGGCCCTCGTGAAATGGACGCCGGAGTCCGGGCGCCCGCCGCTCCTCCTCGTCGTCGTGGCCCTCCTCCTGCTCCTCGCCGCGGTCCTGACCGGTCCGGCGCTAGGATCGGACCGCGAGAAGGGCGACGAGCCTGACGTCGAGGGGGACCGTCGTGGACCGGCTTCCCGACCCGCCCAGACGGTCCTTGCCGGAGCGAAACCTCTCCTCGTCTCCGTCCCCGCCGGAGGTGCAGCGTGACTCTCCTCTTTCGCCGGACACGCGCCCTGGAGGCGCAGATCGACCAGTTCCTCGACGCCGTGAGCGAGGGGTGTCTCGTCTTCGAGAAGGGGGTCGACGACTACCTCCGACACGACGAGCCGAGCTTCGAGGAGCGCCGGAAGGCGATCGGCGTCTTCGAGGGGAAGGCGGACGCGCTGCGGCGCGAGGTCGAGACGCGGCTGTATGCCGAGTCGCTCATCCCGGACCACCGGGGCGACGTCCTCGGCCTCCTCGAGAACCTCGACAACGTGATCGACCAGGCCAAGCAGACCCTCGGGCAGTTCGAGGTGGAGCGGCCGGAGATCCCGGAGGAGCTCGCCCCGGACTACCTCGCGCTGGCCCGGGCCTGTGTCCAGGCGACGCAGCACCTCGTCGACTCCTGCCGGGCCTTCTTCCGGGAGATCACGGCGGTCAGGAGCCACATTCACAAGGTCTACTTCTTCGAGAAGGAGGCCGACCGGCTCGCGGACGGGCTGAAGCGGAAGATCTTCGCGATGGACCTCGAGCTCGCGCGGAAGATCCACCTCCGCTACTTCTGCCTCCACGTCGAGACGCTCTCGGACCGGGCGGAGGGTGTCGCCGACCGGCTCGTGATCTACACGATCAAGCGGACGATCTGAACGGGAGGCGGGCGGGATGTCGTGGCTCTTCCTGACGAGCGGCCTCTTCCTCGGCTGGTCGCTCGGCGCCAACGACGCGGCGAACCTCTTCGGGACCGCCGTCGCGACCCGGATGCTGAAGTTCCGGACGGCGGCCCTGGTCGGGGGTGTCTTCGTCGTGATCGGGGCGTGGGCCGGCGCCCACGGGACCTCGAAGACGCTCGGTCGCCTCGGCGCCATCGACGCCCCCGCGGGGGCGTTCGTCGTCGCCCTCGCGGCGGCGGCGGCCGTGGTCCTCCTCCTGACGCGGTCGGGGCTCCCCGTCTCGATCACCCAGGCGATCGTCGGCGCGATCCTCGGCTGGAACCTCTTCAACGGAAAGGCGACGGACCTGAGGACGCTGACGCAGCTCCTCTCCTCTTGGCTCCTCAGCCCCGTCCTGGCGGGTCTCATCGCGGCGGGACTCTTCGTCGTCTCCCGTCGAGTCCTCCAGCGGCGACGGGTCCACCTCCTCGAGGTGGACGCCTGGACCCGCACGGCTCTCCTCGTCGCCGGGGCGTTCGGAGCCTTCAGCCTCGGGCTGAACGACATCGCGAACGTCATGGGGGTCTTCGTCCGGGTCTCGCCCTTCCCCGCGGAGACGGCGATCGGGCCGTTCCGCTTCACGAGCGTCGAGCTGCTCTTCCTGCTCGGAGGTATCGCGATCGCCGTGGGGATCGCGACCTACTCGGGCCGGGTCATGGTCCGGCTCGGATCGGGGCTGACGTCGCTCTCGCCGCTCGCCGGGCTCATCGTCGTCCTCGCGGCGGCCCTGGTCCTCTTCCTCTTCGGCTCTCCCGCGCTCCAGCGCCTCCTCCGGGCGGCGGGGCTCCCCGGCTGGCCGCTCGTCCCGGTCTCGGCGACCCAGGCCGTCGTCGGCGCGATCGTCGGGATCTCCCTCGTGAGGAAGAGCGGCATTCGGCTCAAGCCTCTCGGGCAGATCGCGATCGGGTGGGTCGCCGCGCCGGCGGCCGCGCTCCTGTTCGCGCTCGTGGGTCTCTTCGTCGTTCAGAACGTCTTCGAGCTCCCCGTGAGCGCCATGCCGCGACCGGCCGCCGGGGCGAGCGCCGTGGCCGGCTCGGCCTCCTGAAGCCTCCGGACGTCCCCGCGCGTTGAGCTGGCTCTTCCTCTCGAGCGGTCTCTTCCTCGGCTGGTCGCTCGGCGCGAACGACGCCGCGAACGTCTTCGGGACGGCCGTCGCCACGAAGATGGTCCGCTTCCGGACGGCGGCCCTCGTCGCCGGCCTCTTCGTCGTCCTCGGCTCGGTGGCGGGCGTCTCCGGAGCGGCCGGGACGCTCGGGCGGCTCGGGGCGATCGACGCTCCGGCGGGGGCCTTCACGGTCGCCCTCGCGGCCGGGATCGCCGTCCTGCTCCTCCTGAAGCGGAGCGGCCTGCCGGTCTCGACGACGCAGGCGATCGTCGGCGCGATCGTCGGATGGAACCTCTACACGGGCCGCGCGACGGACCCGGCGGTCCTCGGGCGGATCGTCTCCTCGTGGCTCCTCTGCCCGCTCCTTTCGGGCGCGCTCGCGGCGCTCCTCTTCGTCGCGGCGCGGGCGGCGATGCCGCACGTGCGGATCCACCTCCTCGAGGTCGATGCCTGGACGCGCGCCGGGCTCCTCGCCGTCGGGGCTTTCGGCGCCTACAGCCTCGGGCAGAACAACATCGCGAACGTGATGGGGGTCTTCCTCCGCGTCTCGCCGTTCCCGGAGGAGGTCGCGCTCGGCCCGCTCCGCGCCTCGAGCGTCGAGATCCTCTTCCTCGCCGGCGGCCTCGCGATCGCGACCGGCATCGCGACCTACTCCCACCGCGTCATGAAGCGGCTCGGCGCGGGCCTGACGGCGCTCTCGCCGCTCGCGGCCCTGATCGTCGTCGCCGCGACGGCGACGGTGCTCTGGGTCTTCGCCTCCCCGAGCCTGTCGCAGCTCCTGCGGGCGCACGGCCTGCCGGCCCCGCCGCTCGTCCCCGTCTCGAGCTCGCAGGCGGTCGTCGGGGCGATCCTCGGCATCTCCCTCGTGAGGAGGAGCCCCGTGAAGTGGCGGACCGTCGGGGGGATCGTCGCGGGGTGGGTCCTCGCGCCGGCGGTCGCGGCCCTGCTCTCCATCGTCGGGCTCTTCGTCCTCGCGAACGTCTTCCTCGTTCCCGTCGTCGCCCCCTGACGGGAGACGGAAGAGCCCGCCCCCCGGCGCGATCCGGGGAGCGGGCTCGAGATCGACGGGAGAGCTACCGGCTCACCAGAGCCGGCTCTGGAAACCCATGAGCGGCATGACGTACTGGGTCCAGAGCGTGAGGACGACGAGGATGAGGACGAGCTGCGTGATCCCGAACTTGAACGACTCGCCGGTCGAGTACATGTTCGAGAGGTAGCTGATGTTCGCCGGCTTGGAGTTGAAGTAGAGGACGTAGACCTGGTTGATCAGGAACGCCATCGGGAGGCAGAAGCCGACGACGTCCCACCCGAATTTCGTCGCCGTCGCGATCATGACCGGGAAGAGGACGATCGTCCGGGCCGTCTTGCTCTCGTTGATGAGCGTCGTGAAGGCGAAGAGGGAGGCGAGGACGAGGAAGACCGCCACCTTCGGCGTCGCCGCGGTGATCCCGAGATGGCCGAACATCGCCTCGACGGCCAGGTCGACGATGTGCGTCGACTCCATGATGCCGCCGAGGACGTAGGCGCCCCAGCTGAACATCAGCATGTGCCAGGGGATGTCGGCCTCGTTCCAGGTCAGCACGCCGAAGCGGGGGAGCCCGGAGAACGGCGGGAGGAGGACGAGGACGGCCCCGCACATCGCGACGACCTCGGCCCGGATCCCGTGCAGCGGCTCCGTCGACCAGAGCGCGAGGACGGCCACGAAGACCACGGCGGCGCGGAGCTCGCGGAGGCTCGGGCGGCCGAGCGCCGCGAGCTCGGCCCGGAGGCGGTCCATGCCTCCGTCGACCTTCGGCTGCGCGTCCTCGTGCCGGACCGGGAAGATGACCTTCGTCCCGGTGAACCACGCGATGGCGCACTGGATGACGGCGAGCGGCAGGAGCGCCATGAGCCACTCGGAGTACATGACCTTGTGGCCGGCGTTCTCGAGGAGCTGCGCGGCGAGGAGGTTCGCCGCCGAGCCGGTGATGAAGGCGCTCGCCGAGACGTTGTTCGCGAGGAGGTTCTGGAGGACGAGGTTCCGCCCGACGTTGTTGCGCGAGACCCCGCCGACGGCGCCGTACATCGCCGCGATGACCATGAAGAGGGGCAGGAGGATCGCGGTCTTCGCCGACGTCGCGCTGATGAACGCGCCGAGGAGGAGGTTCAGGGCGATGAAGGCCCAGAAGATCCCCGTGATGTGGTTCCCCCACCGTGTGACGAGGAGGAGCGCGATCCTCTTCGCGAGCCCGCTCGCCACGAGGGCGCTCGCCAGGATGAAGCTCGCGATGTTCAGGATCATGACCGGCTCGCCGAGGTAGGCGAAGGTCGGCCGCATCTTCAGGATGCCGAAGAGGACGGTCGAGACGATGACGATGAACGACGTCAGATAGCTCGGAATCGCCTCCGTCATCCAGAGGACGAGCGAGAAGAAGAAGATCCCGGTGACGGTGTAGAGGTGGCCGACGTTCGCGACGCCGGTCGCCGCCTCGAAGAAGCCGATCGGGCCGCACCAGCGGAAGTGGAAGAAGAGGAACGCGAGGATCCCGAGGGGGAAGCCGGCCAGCTTCGCTCGCGCCATGAACGGGCCGGGCTTGATCTCCTGCAGCTTCTCGAGGCCGTAGTTCCGCATGTCGAGCGGATCGACCGCCGTCGGGGCCCGCGGGGTCCCGTCCGCCGCGGCCGCCGGCCGGTCCGGCCCGCTCACGCGCCCTCGGCGCCGTCCGCGGGGCGCTCCCAGCGCGTGAAGGGGTTTTTCATGAGCATGCTGTTGAAGTAACGCGGGTCGCCGGTGACCTCCGTCCCCAGCCAGGCCGGGCGGGCGTACGCCTCGTCCTCGGCGCCGAGCTCGACCTCGGCGACGACGAGCCCCTCGTTCTCGCCGTGGAACTCGTCCACCTCGAACGTGTGCTCGCCCGCCGGGACGAGCCAGCGGACCTTGTCGATGACGCCCGGCTCGCAGATCGCGAGCAGCTGCTCGACCTCGGCCACCGGCACCTCCCTCTCCCATTCGTACCGGGACGCGCCGGAAGCGTTCCCGATCCCCTTCACGGTCAGGAAGCCCTTGTCGCCCTTGATCCTCACCCGCACGGTCCGCTCCGGGACCGAGGAGAGATACCCCTGCACGATTCGGGTCTGTCGGGTCGCCTGCTCCTTGAAGGGACCGGCGACGAGGAACTTCCGTTCGATCTCCTGGGCCATGTGAGGGCTCCTCCCTTGCGTCTTGAAGCTCGAGATCGTGGAGCCCGCGCGGGCTCCACGACGGACAGGGCGCAAGCGTCGTGCCGCGGACGCCGTTCGTCTCGAAACGATTCTGCTCCAAAGGCTTGACCTCTGCGTCCGGACGACGGGAGGCTGTGTTGTGCGGGTTCCCGCGCGGCCGAGTGCGGAAACCCGCGCCGGGAGGGATCGGGCGTCGGTCCGCCCGACCGGGGGCGCTTTCGCCGAATCGGCCTGGATCGGCCGGACGCGGAGGGCGGGACCGCTAGACTCGCGTCGCGCGCGGCCTCTCCCTCTCCCGCGCGCAGGAGGCCCGGATGCCCCGGTACGCGTCCTGGACGGCGAAGGCGCTCCTCCTCGCGGCGACGTCGGCGCTCGCCGCGCCGCCCGCCGACCCGCTCGACGCGAAGTACGGGGCTGCCGTTCCGCCCGCCTACGTCAAGCAGTACGAGGCGGACCGGAGCGGCCGGGTCCTCCTGAACCCGTACCTCCAGGTGGCGACGCGGGACTTCCCCGCGCTCCTCGAGCCGGGAGACGGGACGTACAAGTGGGTCATCGACGTCGCCGGACGGGTCGCGATCCTGCGCGAGGTGCCGCACCCGCTCGGTCGCACCTACCCGAACGGCTTCCATCGCCCGGAGGACGGCTCGGACCGCGAGCCGGGGTACGTCGAGACGTACGGGCACGTCTCGGCGCTCGGGGGGGCGCCGGGACGGATCGGGGGGGAGATCCTCTGGGACGCTGACTCGCGCGCGTTCACGGTCAACAACAAGTCGGGGCGCTACACGAAGCACGAGGCCGACCGGACCCCGGAGCAGCTCGTCGAGGCGGCGCGGCTCATCCGGGAGGTCGTCGACCCGGGCGGAGCGTCGTGGGGAGAGGTCTTCTATCTCCTCGACTACGCGCCGCCCGACGTCCGGCGGAAGCTCCTGGACGATCCGCGGCTCGAGTACGACCTGCCGGAGACGAAGGGACGGCCGTACGTGGTCGTCCTCGGCGGCGGGACGTCGCCACTCGCCGGCCGGGAGGGGGGCGACGGCACGGACCTTGTATCTTCGAGTCCCCGATGACGCTCCGCGTGAAGCTCTTCGCCCTGATGGGCGGCCTGCTCGCCCTGATGGTCGGCGCCGAATGGCTCCTGGTGGAGGCGCTCACCCGCGACCTGCGGGTCGAGGTGACGGCGGTCGCGACGTCGGTCGGAAAGGACGTCGTGAAGGTCCTCCAGCGCCGTGACGGGAAGCTCCTCGAGCTGGGCGGCGACGCGGGCGTCCGGAGGATCGTCGTCCGCGACGAGGCCCACCTCGTGACCCTTCCTCCGCGGCCCGCGGCGGACGCGCCCGCGAAGGACCGGGCGGCCGGACCGGAGGCCGTTCCGAAGGAGGGCGAGGGGCCGCGATTCGTCGTGACGACGGTCCAGACCGACGGGAATCGGACGACCTCCTCGACGAAGACCTGGGCGACGAGAGGGGGGACCGGCTTCATCTTCCTGGAAGGGCCGGTGGAGAAGGTGAAGATCCCGATCCCGGGAGCCGGCGTGAAGGACGCCGTCGGCCGCTTCCGGACACGGCTCGTCCTCGGTTCCCTCGGGATCGTCGCCGTCGGCCTCCTCGCGGCGGCCTTCGTCGCGCACCGCGTGACGCGGCCGCTCGCCGCGCTCGCCCGCGCGGCGCGGACGGTGGGCGAGGGGGAGTTCGGCGCGCGGGTCGAGACTCGCGAGGGGGGCGAGGTCGGAGCGGCGATCGCCTCGTTCAACCTCATGTCCTCGCGCCTGCAGGAGCTCGAGCGCGAGGCGCTCGCGCTCAAGGAGCGCGAGCACCTCGGCGAGATGGGCGAGGTCGCGCGCGGGATGGCGCACGCGCTCCGGAACCCGCTCCACGCCGTCGGCCTCTCGGTCGACGAGCTCGCCGCGCGCCTTCCCGACGACCCGGACGCCGCCGCGATGGCCGCGGCCGCGCGGCGGCAGATCGCCGGGGTCGACGGGACGATCCGCTCCTTCCTCGCGCTCGCTGCGGAGGGCGGCGCCGAGGAGGAGGTCGACGTCCGCGCCCTCGCCGAGGAGGTGGCCCTCGCGGCGCTCCAGGAGGCGCGCGGGCGGGTCCGGGTGTCGGTGGCGCCGGGCGGCGCCGCGCGCCTGACGGCCGTCGCGCCGGAGCTGAAGGCCGCCCTCCACGC